>ERZ1106948.4-NODE-4-length-189110-cov-8.004560_pt1 | contig 189110 bp, 166 predicted proteins | sample MGYA00403673_ERZ1106948 | MGnify/ENA primary metagenome ERZ1106948 (study PRJEB35170, sample SAMEA104062409) | human gut metagenome | biome: human gut; feature: human-associated habitat; material: faeces | place: Denmark | collected 2012-05-07 ...
CCTACGGGAGGCAGCAGTGGGGAATATTGCGCAATGGGGGCAACCCTGACGCAGCCATGCCGCGTGAATGAAGAAGGCCTTCGGGTTGTAAAGTTCTTTCGGTAGCGAGGAAGGCATTTAGTTTAATAGACTAGGTGATTGACGTTAACTACAGAAGAAGCACCGGCTAACTCCGTGCCAGCAGCCGCGGTAATACGGAGGGTGCGAGCGTTAATCGGAATAACTGGGCGTAAAGGGCACGCAGGCGGTGACTTAAGTGAGGTGTGAAAGCCCCGGGCTTAACCTGGGAATTGCATTTCATACTGGGTCGCTAGAGTACTTTAGGGAGGGGTAGAATTCCACGTGTAGCGGTGAAATGCGTAGAGATGTGGAGGAATACCGAAGGCGAAGGCAGCCCCTTGGGAATGTACTGACGCTCATGTGCGAAAGCGTGGGGAGCAAACAGGATTAGATACCCTGGTAGTCCACGCTGTAAACGATGTCGATTTGGGGGTTGAGCTTTGAGCTTGGCGCCCGTAGCTAACGTGATAAATCGACCGCCTGGGGAGTACGGCCGCAAGGTTAAAACTCAAATGAATTGACGGGGGCCCGCACAAGCGGTGGAGCATGTGGTTTAATTCGATGCAACGCGAAGAACCTTACCTACTCTTGACATCCAGAGAACATTCCAGAGATGGATTGGTGCCTTCGGGAACTCTGAGACAGGTGCTGCATGGCTGTCGTCAGCTCGTGTTGTGAAATGTTGGGTTAAGTCCCGCAACGAGCGCAACCCTTATCCTTTGTTGCCAGCGATTTGGTCGGGAACTCAAAGGAGACTGCCGGTGATAAACCGGAGGAAGGTGGGGATGACGTCAAGTCATCATGGCCCTTACGAGTAGGGCTACACACGTGCTACAATGGCGTATACAGAGGGAAGCGAGAGTGCGAGCTGGAGCGAATCTCACAAAGTACGTCTAAGTCCGGATTGGAGTCTGCAACTCGACTCCATGAAGTCGGAATCGCTAGTAATCGCAAATCAGAATGTTGCGGTGAATACGTTCCCGGGCCTTGTACACACCGCCCGTCACACCATGGGAGTGGGTTGTACCAGAAGTAGATAGCTTAACCTTCGGGGGGGCGTTTACCACGGTATGATTCATGACTGGGGTGAAGTCGTAACAAGGTAACCGTAGGGGAACCTGCGGTTGGATCACCTCCTTACCAAAAACGAGAGACAATAAGTGTCCACACAGATTGATTGATATATTGTAGACAATATTGAGCAGAAAGCCGTTATTCCCTTGGGTCTGTAGCTCAGGTGGTTAGAGCGCACCCCTGATAAGGGTGAGGTCGGTGGTTCAAGTCCACTCAGACCCACCACTCAAACTGAGTGAGTGATAAAGGTGAATAAGGTGATAAATAAACGATGACATGGGGATATAGCTCAGCTGGGAGAGCGCCTGCCTTGCACGCAGGAGGTCAGCGGTTCGATCCCGCTTATCTCCACCACTTATCATCGTTAAGTAAATTGACTGATTTAATGCTTAAAATGCTTTGATGAGTTTATTTAACGATGATAACTGAAAATGTTATTTCTGTTCTTTAACAACCAGGAAACAAGCTGAAAAACTGAAGAGACTTTCAAGTCCTTTTAAAGGATAAGAAAAAGTCTGAGTAAGAAGAAAATCTTGATTGAACAAAAGCAATCAAGTGTTTAGTTGAAAACACAACATCAAGAATTTTTGAGGTTGTATAGTTAAGTGACTAAGCGTACAAGGTGGATGCCTTGGCAATCAGAGGCGAAGAAGGACGTGCTAATCTGCGAAAAGCTTGGATGAGTCGATAAGAGGCGTTTAATCCAAGATGTCCGAATGGGGAAACCCAGTAGATGAAGAATCTACTATCACTTACTGAATCCATAGGTAAGTGAGGCAAACCGGGAGAACTGAAACATCTAAGTACCCCGAGGAAAAGAAATCAACCGAGATTTCGTTAGTAGCGGCGAGCGAACGCGAAGGAGCCTGTTAGTGATAATGACAGAGACAGAGGAACAAGCTGGGAAGCTTGGCGATACAGGGTGATAGCCCCGTACTCGAAGTCCAGGTCATGGTACTAAGCTAACGATAAGTAGGGCGGGACACGTGATATCCTGTTTGAAGATGGGGGGACCATCCTCCAAGGCTAAATACTCCTGATTGACCGATAGTGAACCAGTACTGTGAAGGAAAGGCGAAAAGAACCCCGGTGAGGGGAGTGAAATAGAACCTGAAACCTTGTACGTACAAGCAGTGGGAGCCCTTTAAGGGTGACTGCGTACCTTTTGTATAATGGGTCAGCGACTTATATTTTGTAGCGAGGTTAACCGAATAGGGGAGCCGAAGGGAAACCGAGTCTTAACTGGGCGTCTAGTTGCAAGGTATAGACCCGAAACCCGGTGATCTAGCCATGGGCAGGTTGAAGGTTGGGTAACACTAACTGGAGGACCGAACCGACTAATGTTGAAAAATTAGCGGATGACTTGTGGCTGGGGGTGAAAGGCCAATCAAACCGGGAGATAGCTGGTTCTCCCCGAAATCTATTTAGGTAGAGCCTTGAGCGGACACCTTCGGGGGTAGAGCACTGTTTCGGCTAGGGGTCCATCCCGGATTACCAACCCGATGCAAACTACGAATACCGAAGAGTGATACTCAGGAGACACACGGCGGGTGCTAACGTCCGTCGTGGAGAGGGAAACAACCCAGACCGCCAGCTAAGGTCCCAAAGTCTATATTAAGTGGGAAACGAAGTGGGAAGGCTTAGACAGCTAGGATGTTGGCTTAGAAGCAGCCATCATTTAAAGAAAGCGTAATAGCTCACTAGTCGAGTCGGCCTGCGCGGAAGATGTAACGGGGCTCAAATATAGCACCGAAGCTGCGGCATCAGACGAAAGTCTGTTGGGTAGGGGAGCGTTCTGTAAGCGGATGAAGGTTAATCGAGAGGTTAGCTGGACGTATCAGAAGTGCGAATGCTGACATAAGTAACGATAAAACGGGTGAAAAACCCGTTCGCCGGAAGACCAAGGGTTCCTGTCCAACGTTAATCGGGGCAGGGTGAGTCGGCCCCTAAGGCGAGGCTGAAAAGCGTAGTCGATGGGAAACGGGTTAATATTCCCGTACTTGGATAAACTGCGATGTGGGGACGGAGCAGGTTAGGTTATCGCACTGTTGGATATGTGCGTTTAAGTTGGTAGGTGAGAAGTTTAGGCAAATCCGGACTTCTATAACACCGAGAGATGATGACGAGGCTCTACGGAGCTGAAGTAACCGATACCACACTTCCAGGAAAAGCCACTAAGCTTCAGGTTTATCTAAACCGTACTGAAAACCGACACAGGTGGTCAGGTAGAGAATACTCAGGCGCTTGAGAGAACTCGGGTGAAGGAACTAGGCAAAATAGCACCGTAACTTCGGGAGAAGGTGCGCCGGCGTAGATTGTAGTCCCTAGCGGGCGAAGGTTGAACCGGTCGAAGATACCAGCTGGCTGCAACTGTTTATTAAAAACACAGCACTCTGCAAACACGAAAGTGGACGTATAGGGTGTGATGCCTGCCCGGTGCTGGAAGGTTAATTGATGGTGTAATCGAAAGAGAAGCTCCTGATCGAAGCCCCAGTAAACGGCGGCCGTAACTATAACGGTCCTAAGGTAGCGAAATTCCTTGTCGGGTAAGTTCCGACCTGCACGAATGGCATAATGATGGCCAGGCTGTCTCCACCCGAGACTCAGTGAAATTGAAATCGCCGTGAAGATGCGGTGTACCCGCGGCTAGACGGAAAGACCCCGTGAACCTTTACTATAGCTTGACACTGAACATTGAATTTTGATGTGTAGGATAGGTGGGAGCCTTTGAAGCAGTCACGCCAGTGATTGTGGAGGCGTCCTTGAAATACCACCCTTTAACGTTTGATGTTCTAACGAAGATTACGAAACGTGGTCTCGGACAGTGTCTGGTGGGTAGTTTGACTGGGGCGGTCTCCTCCCAAAGAGTAACGGAGGAGCACGAAGGTTTGCTAATGACGGTCGGACATCGTCAGGTTAGTGCAATGGTATAAGCAAGCTTAACTGCGAGACAGACAAGTCGAGCAGGTACGAAAGTAGGTCATAGTGATCCGGTGGTTCTGAATGGAAGGGCCATCGCTCAACGGATAAAAGGTACTCCGGGGATAACAGGCTGATACCGCCCAAGAGTTCATATCGACGGCGGTGTTTGGCACCTCGATGTCGGCTCATCACATCCTGGGGCTGAAGTAGGTCCCAAGGGTATGGCTGTTCGCCATTTAAAGTGGTACGCGAGCTGGGTTTAGAACGTCGTGAGACAGTTCGGTCCCTATCTGCCGTGGGCGTTGGAGAATTGATTGGGGCTGCTCCTAGTACGAGAGGACCGGAGTGGACGCACCACTGGTGTTCCGGTTGTGTCGCCAGACGCATTGCCGGGTAGCTAAGTGCGGAAGAGATAAGTGCTGAAAGCATCTAAGCACGAAACTTGCCAAGAGATGAGTTCTCCCAGATTTAAAATCTGTAAGGGTTGTTTAAGACTAAGACGTAGATAGGTCTGGTGTGTAAGCGGTGCGAGCCGTTGAGCTAACAGATACTAATTGCCCGAGAGGCTTAACTATACAACGCTCAAGGGTTTTGGGTGTTGAGAAGACGAAAGAAACTCAGAGAAGAAAGAGAAAGTTTTGAGGTTTAATCAGCTTGTTTGGTTGTGAGTGCTAGAGATAGCGGAACAGAGAGAAATAGAAAAGTTATTAAAGGAATAATCCTGGCGGCGATAGAGCGGTGGTCCCACCTGACCCCATACCGAACTCAGAAGTGAAACGCCGATGCGCCGATGGTAGTGTGGGGCTTCCCCATGTGAGAGTAGGACACCGCCAGGTACTGAATGTAGAACCCCGAGCTGAAGAGCTTGGGGTTTTGTTTTTTAGATTTCTTAATTTACTTTTAATTAGTACACTACTTCCTTTATTGAGTTTCTACATGGGACGAATTTTTGTTCAGATCACATCTAAACATTCTAAATTTTCAAAGAAGTATACTCCTTTTACTTGATATTGACATATCAAGTAAACTCTCTGAATAAAATTATGGTGACGATTATGGATGATAATTATCAAGAAATGCTTTCGCAACTATCTAAATCTTGGGAAGATTTAGATTTTCAATCTATTTTAGAATTAAATAAGGAGAATTTAGATAATAACCTAGTTTTTGAAATTGGTGAACTGATAAAAAACATAAAAAGTGTAGAAATTCATAGTTTTACGCATATTCAACAAACTATTGTATTATTAAATTATATTTATTCTGATTTAAAAGATGGAGATTTATCTGAAGTAAATACTAATTTTTTAAAGATTAAACAGTATATCTTAAATCTAAGAAAATAAGGGATCGAATGCTTTCAAATTATAAAAATTTATTTATTTTTAGTGTAGTATTTGCTTTATCAGCTTGCTCATCAGGCTTACATGTTTGGTATAACTCTTCGCCACAAAATGCAAGATTAATCTGTGGAGGACAGTTTGTTGGCTATACTCCTTATAATGCCTATTATAATATTTCTGAACAAGATATTCAGAGAGGCGTTATTCAAGTACAACCGTGTCAAGCTGTTTGGGTTGGAGGAGCTGTTGAGCAATATCGAAATCAATTCCCTGTAACTTCTACAAGCCATTCTTATGCTCTTACTGCTGTGAGTGCTAATGTGACAAGTGCAGATGTTCAATTTGATGCTGCTCAAAGTGCAGCTTATAGAGCATATCAACAACAAAACAATCAGGTTATCCAAAGTGTCGGTCAGAATAGACCAAGAAATACCATTTGTAATCGAATTGGTAATCAAGTTTTTTGTAATACTTATTAAGGAATCAAAATGAAAAAGTTACTTCCAGTAATGGCAATTGCTTTATTTATATCAGGCTGTGAGAGTAGTGTAAATTTACCTAATATAAATACTTCTAATGTGGCATTACAGGGCCAACAAGTTCGCCCATTTGCTGAAAAAACTGAGTTAGAGTATATTGGGTTAATTAGCGTTATGACGCTGACTTATAGTGAAACATGTCCAAAAAAAATAGCAAGTAAGTGGGAGAAACTTGATCAGGACGTCTTAAAAATTATTAGTAATATGAACGAGTATGAGCAACGTTATGTTAAAGACTACTCTTTGACTCAATTAATTCGTCCATATTTGATAGAAAATAATATTCCTTTGGTCCCTGAGAATATTGTTAAATTACCTAATATGGCTGATTCAGATCCAAAACTAAAAAAAACTATACTTAATTCATCAAAAAAGAATATAGATGCAGCAGGATTTAATTGTGTTTCTTCATTTGGACTAGTAGATCAAAAATTAAAAAGCATTATGGCAGGTCAGATTCATTAATACGTTAAATTTATGAGTTATTTAGTATAAACCGCATATTTTATTATGCGGTTTTTTATGCCATTAGAAATGATATAAAAATATATTATTATTTTTAATGGAAAAGCTTTTGCCAGAAAGAACAAACAAATTCCCTTTCTTCTGCAAACTCCGAATCATCAACAATGACAGGATTTCCTAATAAGTTCAGGTGATGAATTTTATTACGTAGTGTCACGTAGCAGAATTTGAGATTTTCACATTCTGTTGGAGAAATAATGTGATATTCTGCCATTGAATCAAAGATACGGACATTATCAGACCATTTGGTTAATATTGGGTTAATTGGAGCGTTCGCGAGCATCAGATACTGGGCGATAAATTCAATATCGGTAATGCCGCCACGATCGGTTTTGATATTAAAAAAGCCATCTTTTGTATGAGATAAATGTTCGTACATTTTTTCACGCATTTCTCTTACTTCGATTTTTAGCTGATTAATATCTCTTTGAGCGGAAAGTACATTACAGCGAATTTTTTCAAATTCCGCTTTTAATTCAGTTTCACCAAAAATAGCACGGCTACGGACAAGCGCTTGTTTCTCCCATGTCCAAGCCTCATTGAGTTGATAGTTTTCAAATGCTTGAAGTGAACAGCCTAATAAGCCTGCATCGCCTGAAGGACGTAATCGCATATCAACATCGTAAAGTACGCCTGCACTGGTGTTCATACTAAAAATGCTGACAATTTTTTGAGCCAATCTTAAATAGAATTGGTTGCTATCAATGGATTTTTTCCCACCAATGGTTTGGCCTTCAACAGCTTGGTATAAAAAGACTAAATCCAAATCGGATTTATACCCGAGTTCAATTCCGCCTAATTTGCCGTAGCCAATAACTAAAAAGCCTTTTTCAGTTTTATCTACAAGGTGTTCGGGAACTCCAAATCGTTGACTGACTTGTTGCCAAGCAAAATTGACAACGGCATCAATGATTGCCTCTGCCAGATAAGTGAGATGATCGCTTACTTTCATAACAGGCAATACGCCTAGAATATCAGCGGCTGCAACACGTAATAAAATAGACTGTTTGAATTGGCGTAAACCGTCAATAAATTGCTCTTCATCGTCTTGCGGTAATCGCAGCATATATTGCTTCAATTCATCAGGGTACTGTGTGAACGGTAATGGATTACGTAGTGCCTCAGTATTTAATAATTCATCGAGTAGAATAGGGTGACGAGCCACTTGTTCAGCGATCATTTGGGATTGCGCACATAGTTCAATAAGCTGCTCAATGGCTTGGGGATTTTCTAAGAGTAATTCTAAATATGTCGTTCTACTCGCAATTTTATCGACAATATTGAGGATGCGTGGCAATAAAGTGCGGTAATTTTTTTGCTCAAATATTTGAGTGAAGATATTTGGCAATAAGTGAGCTAAAACTTCTCGACCACGAGAGCCAATAACTCGGCGTGCAAGCCCCTCTTTGAATTGAATAAGTTTATCTAAGATATCGGAAATCGCGTCCTCATCAATGTGGTTATCGACTAGCATTTGTTCAATATCATCGAGATCACCTTCTAAAAAATCAATCCACTGATTATTATCATCGCTACGTTCATCTTTTTCTTCACCAATTAATGCATCAAAAACTGATCGCACTTTTTGTTGGTGCGCCTGTAATATTTGATAGAAATCATCCCAGCTTTCAATTTGATAAGATTTTATCGTAGCCTGATTGTTCTCATCTAAATAAGTGTATTCTCGACAAGCGACCATTAATCTAAGGCGATTTTCTTCATCTGTTGGCAGAAGTTGCGTTTGTTGGTCATCAATGGCTTGAAGCACGTTTTCAGTGCGTCGTAGAAAGATATAAGCGTCTCTTAATTCATGATATTGCTGAGGCGTAATTAAACCAAGATCTCGTATTTCAGGGAGAAGTTTAAGCAATTCATGTTGTTGGAGCTTAATCTCTCGTCCACCTCGAATCAGTTGAAAAACTTGCACAATAAATTCGATTTCTCGAATCCCGCCTGCGCCTAACTTAATATTGTCTTTTAAGCCACGACGACGCACTTCACGTTCAATTTTACCTTTCATTTCACGTAACGCTTGAATCACACTAAAATCAATATAGCGTCGATACACAAAGGGGCGAAGTAATTGCTGCAAGGTTTTTACATTAGGATCTTGCTCATCTGCGCCTAAAATACGCCCTTTAATCATGGCATAGCGTTCCCAGTCTCTCCCTTGATCTTGGTAATATTGTTCCATCGCAGAAAAACTTAAGGCAAGTGCACCACTGTCACCAAAAGGGCGAAGGCGCATATCCGTACGATAGACAAAACCATCTGGCGTAAATTGATCCAATGCATTAATCAGACGTTGTCCTAAACGGGTAAAAAATTTGGCGTTATCAATGGCTCGTCTTGCACCAATAGTTTCTCCCTGTGAAGGATAGGTAAAAATTAAATCAATATCAGAGGAGAAATTTAGCTCAAAACCACCTAATTTTCCCATGCCAAGAATATAGAGTTGCTGAGGTTTGTTATTTTCATCACAAGGCGTGCCCATTTCTTCGCAAGCTTGTTTGTACAGCCAATCTCTTGTACCAATGATAAGACTCTCAGCAAGTTGAGAAAGACGAATAAAAATTTCTTCTACGGTGGCAAGATTCAAGCTTTGACAGAAACTAAGTTTTGCCATTTCTTGATTTCGAAAATCTCGTAGCGTTTTGTAAAGCTGTTCTTCGTTTTGGATAGTGGAGAGTTGGTCAGCTAAACGGCTAGCGTAATGTTGACAATCTGAAAATTGAGGAGGCGTTTGCCACCATTGGGCTAAAAAGTGCGGGTGTTTTTTTAAGACTTTTTCCAAGAAATCAGACAGACTGATGGCATAGTTTATTTGTCCGATTGGTGTTGTGAGATCTGTTGCGTCCCGCTCGATTTGTTGGGTTATTTCGTCAAGATTCATTTCAGGGAAATATTGGCAAAGCACTTCACCAAGTTGAATGAGTTTTTCAGTCGAAAGCGGAAGTGAAAGTGCCATAATTTACCCCTTAAAATGTTCGTCAATCTTGCGTAGTACGATTTCTTTGGCTTGTTGCGGTTGCAGACTATCTAGCCAATTTAATGGTGTTTTCCAGCCACGCAGCCAAGTGATTTGTCGTTTGGCTAATTGTCGAGTTGCACAAATCCCCCGGAAGACCATTTCTTCATGATCATAGTCACCACGTAAATATTCCCACATTTGTCGATAGCCCACACAGCGGATAGAAGGCAAATCAGGATGGAGATCTTCTCGTTGATAGAGTTTTTCAACCTCTTTTTGGAAACCTAATTCGATCATTTTATGGAAACGTTGTTCGATACGTTGATGTAACACCGCACGATCTTCTGGTGCAATAGCAAATTGTAAAAATTGATAAGGCAATTCTTCGCCTTTTTGTTCAGTTAATTCCGTTAATGATTTGCCCGTTAAATAGAATACTTCTAATGCACGATTAATGCGCTGAGAATCATTTGGATTGATACGCTCTGCAGAAATAGGATCAATTTTTTGTAATTCTTGATGAAGAGCAGGCCAGCCAAGTTTTTGCGCTTTTTCTTCAATCTCTAAGCGTAACTTTTCATCAGCAGATGGAAGGGGGGAAAGTCCTTCAATCAATGCTTTGTAATACAACATAGTGCCACCAACCAAAAGCGGAATTTTACCTTGTGCGGTAATATCGGCCATTTCTCTGAGTGCATCATCACGAAAATTCATCGCGGAATAACTTTCAGCGGGGTCTAAAATATCGATTAATCGGTGGGGGGCAAGGGCTAGTTCTTCTTTAGAAGGCTTTGCCGTACCAATATCCATGCCTTTATAAATTAATGCAGAATCGACGCTGATTACTTCCACGGGCAGGCTTTGACGTAATTGAATAGCAAGATCCGTTTTTCCTGAGGCTGTTGGCCCCATCAGAAAAAGTGCGGTTGGTTTGGAGTCAGTTTTTTGTGTCATATTACAAATCAGTTAAAAAAGGCTGCCAGTTAATCGGTTTCAGTAATGTATTAAATTTTTCTTGATGAGCTTTATTCAGTAAGCGTTCCGTTTCACTTAATAAGCTGACCGCATCCGCTAATACTTGAATTGGTTTCATCTCTAGCGTATGACAAAGTGCGGTCAGGAAATCAGGCATATTTTCTAGATGTTCAGCAAGCAGACCCACCACACATTTTTGTAAATTTTGTGTACGTAAAATAGCGGGTACTTTGTTTAATGTAAGGCGTAGCTGGGCTTCATTCTCAATGAATTCAAAACCACTTTGTTGAAAATAGGCTTTTTGTTTTTGCCATTGTTCAAATTGTTTTTCATCTAAGCGAAAAATAATCGGAATGAGCAACGGCTGTTGTGAAATTTCACCTTGTTGTAAGGTTAATTCATAATTTAAGGTTTGCAATTTAGCTAATGACATCAAATAAAAGTGCTGATTTTGTTGTAAAAGCAATGCTTTATTTTCAATTAATGCCAATGCACGTAAATAGCCTGTTTCAATTGTCTGTGGGAGTTGTTGTTCAACAACAGGTGTTGTTAAAACTTGAGATGTTTCTGTTGGACGTACTAATTCCCCATATAAGCGTTGTTCGGTCTTAGTAGGCTGTTCACGATAACCATACGACGGAACGTAATCACTACGGTTTGAAAAGTGCGGTCGATTTTCTGATTGTTTTTCACGAGGCTGATGATAATGCGAGGCAAAAATATTTTGCCCAGCCGCCGCACGATTAGGTTTCGGTTCATAGTGGGTTTGATATGAAGCCGAAGGCTCTCTTGCCTCATTCATCGCTGGCACTAAATCCAATTCAGCTTGAGGAATGGCATTGAGCGCATTTGTTACGCCTTGACAGATAAAATCATGAATTAAACGTGCTTGATGGAAACGTACCTCGTGTTTTGTAGGGTGCACGTTGACATCGACATCATGTGGATTGAGATCGATAAACAGTACAAATGCAGGGTATTGCTCAGTATGTAAATGCTCCGCATAAGCTTGACGAATGGCGTGGGTGATCACTTTATCACGCACCATTCGTCCATTGATATAGCAATAGCTTAAATCATTCTGAGAACGGGTAAATTCAGGTGTCGCCACCCAGCCAGAAAGATGCAGATCATCATGTTTCCAATCAATACGTAAGACATGTTGAACAAAATCATCGCCACAAATGGCAGCAACGCGTTTTAGTTGTTGTTCTTCATTTGCCGCTGGGCGGTATTGTCGAACAATTTTGCCGTTATGAGTGAGCGTAAAAGCGATATTAAATTTTGCTAAAGCAATTCGGCGAATGACTTCATCAATATGAGCGAATTCTGTTTTATCGGTGCGTAAGAATTTACGACGAGCTGGCGTGTTAAAAAAGAGATTCGCCACTTCAACTGTTGTACCGACTGGATGAGACGCAGGTTTAATTGTAGTTTCCATCTCTCGTCCCTGTGCGTAAACCTGCCACGCTTCATTTTGCTCAGCTGTGCGAGAGGTAAGCGTGAGACGAGAAACCGAGCTGATACTAGCAAGGGCTTCACCGCGGAAACCTAAACTTAAAATGGCTTCGAGATCATCAAGATCGGCAATTTTACTGGTTGCGTGTCGAGCGAGTGCGAGGCTTAATTCCTCTTTAGGAATGCCGCTGCCATTATCTCGAATACGAATCAGACTGGCACCGCCGTTTTCAATATCAATATGAATTTTATTGGCACCGGCATCAAGGCTGTTTTCCACCAATTCTTTCACCACAGAGGCAGGACGTTCGACCACTTCACCTGCTGCAATCTGATTAGCCAGCTGTGGAGAAAGAATTTTGATTGCCATAGGATTCCTTATTTTTCTTTAAGTTTAATTTTTTGACCAGTCACGACTTTGCCGTTTTTCAATGTTGGGTTCAGTTTTAAAAGACGATTAACCGGTACATTGTATTCACGAGAGATGGCATAGATAGTTTGATCGGCTTTCACTGTATGGTAAAGCGGGGTTTCTTTTTTGCCATCATCTTTCTTCTCATTTCCTTTTGAAGAAGTGTCTTTTTTATCGTTACCTTTTTTCTCAGGCTCTTTTTTATTCTCAGCTTTTTCTTGTTTTTGATCTTTTTTAGAAACCGCTTTTTCAGCTTCAACAATTTTGCTGTTTTTTCCTTTGTTATCGGCTTTGGCTTTATCATCCGATTTAGGTTTTTCTTCTACCTTTTTACCTTTGCCGTTATCAGGAATTTTAATGGTTTCATTCAGCCAAAGTTCTTTGCGTTTCAGTTTATTTAACTCAATAATTTCACTGACTTTCACATCATATTTGTTCGCCAGGCTACCAATGCTTTCACCTGGTTTCACTTTATGTCGAATACCGCTGTCTTTCACATCAGAAGTGCGGTCAGATTTTTCATTGTTTTTATCGTTTGATTTTGTAGATTTGCTGTCTTGCTCATCACTAGGTGGAACGGCAATTGCTTTTAAATTACCGTTGCGATAAGCAACCAAACCTTCGTAAATCATATAAGCAATACGACGACGATAAGCAATGGTATTCAGTTTCTGTTCTTCTTCCATATTGGAAAGGAATCCCGTTTCCACCAGAACTGAAGGAATATCGGGTGAACGCAATACGCCAAGGCTTGCATGTTGTGGGGTACTGCGGCTTAATGAGGTCACGCGAGCAAAACGACGTAAAATGCTGTTACCAAGTTCATAGCCTGTACGTTGGCTATGACCAAATTGTAGATCGAGTACGGTTTGATCTAAATATTTGTCATTGTTATTGGAAAGTACTTTTCCTGCACCACCTAAAAGCTCAGAGCGTTTTTCATCATCTTCTAACCATTGACCCATTTCATCGTTGGCACGGCGATTGGATAGCACCCAAACAGATGCGCCACGTTGGTCTGCATTGAGAGAGGAGTCAGCATGGATAGACACAAGGAAATTTGCTTTATATTTACGTGCGATTTCAGAACGTTCTGGCACGGAAATGTAGTAATCGCTACTGCGTGTTAAAACACCTTTGAAATTAGGATCTTTATCTAATAAGGCTTTTAATTCTCGCGCGATAGAAAGGGTGACATTTTTTTCATAAATGCCTAAATTTTTTCCGATAGCACCGGGATCTTTACCGCCATGACCAGGATCAATGGCGATTGTCCATTGTGGCGCGGCAAATACGGTGGTAGAAATTAGAGAAAATATTCCAAAAAGAAACGAAAATTTTGCTTTCATGTAAATCAATTTTATAGTTGTGTCAAAATATGCTCACCCACTGAGTTTTGAGCAATTAGCGTAATGTTGCGAGCATCGTCGTAATAATCAATATTCACCAATAAATCAGCCTCAGGCAAGATGCCCTCACCTTTTTCTGCCCATTCGATTAAGCAGATACAATTTTGGCTGAAATAATCACGAATGCCCATAAATTCCAACTCTTCAGGATCGGCAAGACGATATAAATCAAAGTGATAAATCATTTTCCCTGCAATGCTATATTCTTCCACTAACGTATAAGTAGGGCTTTTGACATTGCCTTGGTAGCCTAAACCTTGCACCATTCCACGAGTAAGGGTGGTTTTCCCAGCACCAAGATCGCCATTAAAATAAAGCACAATGGCATTATCTTTTGGTTGTTTTACAAGCACTTCTGCCAGTTTTTTACCAAAACGGAGCATCGTGCCTTCATCAGAAATGTATTGGGTTAATTCGGTCATTCTTAGAGTGATTTTTTAGGTTAAAGTTTCTGGGGATTTTATCGTATTTTGAAGGGAATATGTAGGGAAAATACAATAAAAAAATCCGCTGCTTTTCAGCAACGGATTGAGAATTTGGAGCGGGAAACGAGGCTCGAACTCGCGACCCCGACCTTGGCAAGGTCGTGCTCTACCAACTGAGCTATTCCCGCATTTCACATTGGTGAATGAGGCAACATTATACGAAAAAATTTATTCAACGCAAGTGCAGATTTCGCAAATGATTGAGTTTGCCTAAGTTTTCATCAACCCAGATTAATAAAGTGATCACGGTAGTAAGCTAACTCTTTTATTGACTCTCGAATATCATCAAGGGCTAAATGAGTATTACCTTTTTTAAAACCGTCTAAAATCTCTGGTTTCCAGCGAGAAGCCAATTCTTTTAATGTGCTGACATCCACATGACGATAATGGAAATAATCGGCTAAATCAGGCATGTATTTATAAAGAAAGCGTTTATCTTGTGCGATGCTGTTACCACAAATCGGTGAAGCACCTTTCGGTACCCAACGTTTTAAAAAATCTAATGTTTGTAATTCAGCCGCACGTTCGGTGAGTTTGCTCGCTTTGACACGGTCAACTAAGCCATTCGCTGTGTGTGTTTTTACGCACCATTCCGACATTTTGTTTAATAATTCATCACTTTGATGCACCGCAATCACAGGACCTTCCGCTAAAATATTGAGATCTTTATCCGTCACGATGGTTGCGATTTCAATAATGCGTTCTTTTTCAGGATCTAATCCTGTCATTTCTAAATCGATCCAAATCAGATTTTGTTTATCTAATTGCATAATATAAGGTATCCTATGAACATTTTTTAATCCCGTTTATTTTAACGAAAAACATCGGAAAAAACGACCGCACTTTATGAGCAAACGTAAACTCACGCAAAATCAAACTCGTCGCATTCAATCAAATAACGCGAAAGCCTTGCATCGCCACAAGAAGAAAGAAGTGGAATGGCAAGATGATATGCTAGGCGAAAGCCAAGATGGGGTAGTCGTTACGCGTTATTCAGTTCATGCAGATGTAGAAAACGCGCAAGGCGAAATTTTCCGTTGTAATTTACGTCGTACACTTTCTAGTCTCGTGGTTGGAGACAAAGTAATTTGGCGACAAGGCAATGAGCAGCTCCAAGGGGTGAGTGGCGTGATTGAAGCCATTCACCCAAGACAAAATGAAATTGCTCGCCCAGATTATTATGATGGGTTGAAACCAATCGCAGCCAATATCGATCGTATTATTATTGTTTCTGCGGTGGTACCGGTACTTTCACTCAATATTATCGATCGTTATTTAGTGGTGTGTGAAAATGCAGGGATCGAACCTGTCATCGTGGTAAATAAAGGTGATTTACTGAATGCTGAGCAAGAGCAGGAAGTGGAAAACCAATTACAGATTTATCGCGATATTGGTTATCAAACCATCATCATTTCTGCTGAAACCGGAAAAAATATGGAAAAATTGACCGCACTTTTAAGTGATGGCACATCCATTTTTGTGGGGCAATCAGGGGTAGGCAAATCCAGTTTAATTAACCATATTTTACCAACCGTCAATGCGCAAGTCGGTGGCATTAGCGAAACCTCAGGCTTAGGACAACATACCACAACTTCTTCTCGTTTATATCATTTGCCACAAGGCGGTAATTTAATTGATTCACCTGGGATTCGTGAGTTTGGTTTATGGCATTTGGAGCCAGATCAGATCACCAAAGGCTATCGTGAATTTCAATATGTCTTAGGCACGTGTAAGTTCCGTGATTGTAAACATTTGAATGATCCAGGCTGTGCCTTACGTGAAGCGGTAGAAGCAGGTCGGATTTCACCGATACGTTATGAGAATTATCATCGCTTAATTGAAAGTTTAAGTGAGACAAAATCACAACGTCATTTTTCTGTGTAGTAGACAATTTACTGTAAATTAGGTATAAAGTACCCCTAATTTCGTGATGTAGCTCAAGTTTTTTTGTGTTTAGCCTTGATTATTGGGCATTTAATAGAGATACTACAGCGGATTTATAGATTAAATTTTACAATTACTATAGAGGTAACATTATGTTCTCAAAAGATGTAGAAATTACAGCTCCTAATGGTTTACACACCCGTCCAGCGGCGCAATTTGTTAAAGAAGCGAAAGCATTTGCTTCTGATGTAACAGTGACCTCCGGTGGTAAAAGTGCAAGTGCGAAAAGCCTATTTAAGCTACAAACCTTAGGCTTAACGCAAGGAACTGTAATCACCATCTCGGCGGAAGGTGAAGACGAACAACAAGCCGTTGAACATTTAGTAGCACTAATTCCTACTTTAGAATAATTTACGATTAGCCATAGGATTTCTATTCTATGGCTATTGTTTATCTAACCTTTAATAAATTATCTCGGAAGGTAAAAGTATGATTACAGGTATTCCAGCGTCACCAGGTATCGTTTTTGGTAAAGCCTTAGTATTAAAAGAAGAAAAAATTGTTCTTGATACGCAAAAAATTTCAGAAGATCAAGTTGAGGCAGAAGTTGCCCGTTTTTATGCTGGTCGTGAAGCGGCAGTTGAGCAACTTAATTCTATTCATCAACGTGCATTAAAATCCTTAGGTGAAGAAAAAGCGGCCATCTTTGAAGGCCATTTAATGATCCTTGAAGATGAAGAGTTAGAAGAGGAAATTATTGATTATCTTCGTTCAAACAAAGTGAATGCGAGTTTGGCAGCAAGTAAAATCATCGATCAACAAGTTGAAATGTTGTCTGAAATTGATGATGAATACTTAAAAGAACGTGCGGGTGATATTCGCGATATCGGTAATCGTTTAATCAAAAATATTTTAGGCATGCATATTGTGGATCTTGGTGATATTACTGAAGAATCCATCCTTGTGGCTTATGATTTAACTCCATCAGAAACCGCTCAATTAAACTTAGAAAAAGTATTAGGTTTTATTACTGATATTGGTGGTAGAACATCACACACCTCTATTATGGCTCGTTCACTTGAATTGCCGGCCATTGTTGGGACAAATGATGTCACAGTACGAGTGAATACAGGTGATTATCTTATTTTGGATGCGGTAAACAACCGTGTTTACGTGAATCCGACTCAAGCTGAAATTGATGAATTAAAAACCTTAGAAGCAAAACTCGCTGAAGAAAAAGCAGAATTAGCGAAATTAAAAGATTTACCAGCGGTGACCCTTGATGGTCATAAAGTTGATGTGGTAGCCAATATTGGTACGATTCGCGATTGCGAAGGTGCACATCGTAATGGTGCTGAAGGGGTAGGTTTATACCGTACAGAATTCCTCTTTATGGATCGCGATCAATTACCAAGCGAAGAAGAGCAATTCATTGCTTATAAAGAAGTGGTTGAAGCAATGGAAGGTCGTTTAGTGGTATTACGTACCATGGATATCGGCGGTGATAAAGAGCTTCCATATTTAAATTTACCAAAAGAAATGAACCCATTCTTAGGATGGCGTGCAGTGCGTATCGCCCTTGATCGTCGTGAAATTTTACATGCGCAATTAAGAGCCGTATTACGTGCGTCTGCATTTGGTAAACTTGCTGTGATGTTCCCGATGATTATTTCGGTAGAAGAAATTCGCGAGTTAAAATCTGTGCTTGAAACCTTGAAAGCAGAATTACGTGCAGAAGGTAAAGCTTTTGATGAAAACATCCAAGTGGGTGTCATGGTTGAAACCCCATCTGCAGCGGTGAATGCGAAATTCTTAGCGAAAGAAGTCGATTTCTTTAGTATTGGTACAAACGATTTAACGCAATATACTCTAGCTGTTGACCGTGGTAATGAATTAATTTCTCACCTATACAATCCAATGTCTCCTTCAGTACTAGGCTTGATTAAACAAGTGATTGATGCCTCTCATGCAGAAGGCAAGTGGACTGGTATGTGTGGTGAGTTAGCCGGTGATGAACGAGCAACCTTATTGTTACTCGGTATGGGCTTAGATGAATTTAGTATGAGTGCAATTTCTGTGCCACGTATTAAAAAATTAATTCGTCATGTGAATTATCAAGAGGTGAAAGCCTTAGCTGATGAAGCATTACAAAAACCAACCGCTGCTGAAATTGAGCAATTAATTCAAGCTTTTTTAGCAGAAAAATCGTTAAACTAGATACAAAAACAGAGTTTTACGTTAAAATACTAGCCATCTTTAATAGATAGGAGATTAAAATGGGCTTATTTGACAAATTATTTGGTTCAAAAGAAAACAAAACAGTGGAAGTCGAAATTTATGCGCCACTTTCTGGTGAGATTGTGAACATCGAAGATGTACCAGATGTTGTTTTCTCTGAAAAAATCGTAGGTGATGGTATCGCGATTCGCCCAACAGGTAACAAAATTGTTGCGCCTGTTGATGGTGTAATTGGTAAAATTTTTGAAACCAACCATGCGTTTTCAATGGAATCAAAAGAGGGTGTTGAATTATTCGTTCACTTCGGTATTGATACCGTTGAATTGAAAGGTGAAGGATTCACTCGCATCGCACACGAAGGTCAAAGCGTAAAACGCGGCGACACAGTAATCGAATTTGATTTAGCAACATTAGAATCAAAAGCAAAATCAGTTTTAACACCAGTGGTTATCTCTAACATGGATGAAATTTCATCTATCGAGAAAAAATCGGGTGAAGTGATTGCTGGAGAATCGGTTGTTTTAAGTTTAACAAAATAAGATTTATAGACTAAAAGATCCGCTTTAAATAAGCGGATTTTTTTATCCTTATTCTTTTTTAAAGAAGGTAAAGATGATTTATCGATTAACTGGCCAAGTACAGCATTATGCATGGGGCGGAAAAAACTATATTGCATCATTGATTGGATTACATTCAGCGAAAGATCAACCTTGTGCAGAGTGGTGGTTAGGTGCTCATCCATCAGCACCTTCTGAAATTGAGGATGTAACAGGTAAGCAATCCCTTATTGAATTTTTATTGCAAAATCCGACCGCACTTGGGCAAGCAAGTCGTCAGCAATTTGGCGATGAACTCCCTTATTTGTTAAAGATTTTAGATGTTGAAAAGCCGTTATCGATTCAATTGCATCCGACTAAGTCTCAAGCTGAAAAGGGCTTTGAGGCTGAAAATGCAAAAGGCGTGGCATTAACAGACAGCACTCGGACTTATAAAGATAGAAATCACAAACCAGAAATGATGATTGCTTTATCTGATTTCTGGCTTTTACATGGTTTTAAAACAAAATCTCAAATTCTTGCCACATTAAATGCGCGCCCCTCTTTGCAACCTTTGGCTGAAAAACTAAGCACACAAAGCCTTGCTGAATTTTATGCGGATGTGATGTTAGCGGATCAATCAACGCTCGCAAATTGGCTATTGCCCATTATTGAAGCCAACCAACAGCCTTATAAAAATAGCGAGTTAGCGCTAGATAACCCTGATTATTGGGTGCTTTATACGATGGAAGCCATGGCGATTTCGCCTGAAAAATTAGATGCAGGCTTGGTGTGTTTTTATCTCTTTAATATCGTGCATTTAAAAGAAGGAGAGGGAATTTTCCAAGATGCAGGCATTCCTCATGCTTACCTTCGCGGACAAAACGTGGAGTTAATGGCCTGTTCTGATAATGTGATTCGTGGTGGATTAACACCAAAATATGTCGATATTGTCGAATTATTAAAAATTGTGGATTGTCGCGAAGTAACACCTAAAATTATCTCAGCCGCGCCTCAAAATCAGTCAGAATTTACTTATAAAACGCCAGTAAACGATTTTGCTTTAGCTCAAATTCGTGTCGAACCCGAAAAGCATACTAAAGTAAATCTTCAAAGTGCGGGTATTTTGTTGGTGATGCAAGGTGAGCTGAAAATACAAGAAAAATCAACTGCACTTACCTTGAAACAAGGTGAGTCAGCATTCATTACAGCGAATTCTAATGTTGAGATAATGAGTGAAAAAGGCGGTTATGCCTTCTTAGCAAAATTGCCATAAAAATTAATGTGATAACTATCACGATTTGTGAACTTATTGGTAGATTAGTCGAAGATTTTAGGTATAGTGGGCGTCATTCTGGCGCCCTTTTTTATGTGTCTAAATTGCATTAGGAGTTTTTATGCCGTTGCCTCGTTATTTTGAAGATCCGCAAACCTTGCACGTGAATACCACACCACATCATGCTTATTTTATTCCTTTTTCTTCAACAGAAAGTGCGGTCAAAAAGACACGAGAATTTTCCCATTACTTTACCTTACTAAATAGTGAATGGGATTTTGCTTATTTTGAAAGCTATACTCACTTGCCTCAAGATTTTCTTCATTTTTCATTTACAGATAAAATCCCTGTTCCTTCCAATTGGCAAAATCATGGTTACGATAATCATCAATATACTAATGTAAATTATCCTTTCCCTTTTGATCCGCCTTATGTGCCCATTGAAAATCCTTGCGGTTTGTATCACCGCGTTTTTAATGTTGAAATCAATCCAGAAAAACGATATCTCTTAAATTTTGAAGGGGTAGATAGCTGCTTATTTGTGTATGTGAATCAACAGTTTGTGGGCTACAGCCAAATTAGTCATTGCACTAGCGAATTTGATATCACTGATTTTTTACAACAAGGGGAAAATCACTTACATGTTTTAGTATTGAAATGGTGTGATGGTAGTTATTTGGAAGACCAAGACAAATTCCGAATGTCCGGTATTTTCCGAGATGTTTATCTGTTAGCGCGAGAAAGAAATTACTTACAAGATTTCTTTATTCAAATGCAATTGAATAAAGACCTTACCAAGGCTCAATTACATGTGGCCTGTCAGTTTGTAGAATGCGAACAATCCATTTCTTGGCAATTATTTGATCCTCAAGGCGAATTGATAATTGAACAAAAAGGGCATGCATTTCATGCTGAAATTGAAAATGCACAATTATGGCATGCGGAGAACCCTCGTTTATACACGTTGATTTTGCAATATGGATCAGAAGTAATTTGCCAAAAGGTTGGTTTGCGTCATATCGAAGTAAAGAATGGTGTAATGTTATTTAACGGACAAGTGATAAAGTTTAAAGGCGTTAATCGTCACGATAGCGATCCTAACACTGGTTATGTCATTAGTCGCGAACAAGCGTTGCAAGATTTACGCTTAATGAAACAGCATAATTTTAATGCCATTCGCACAGCGCATTATCCTAATGCACCTTGGTTTACTGAATTGTGTGATGAATATGGTTTTTATGTGATTGCGGAAAGTGATATTGAATCACACGGCACGAATGCAGTCTATGTAGAGTCGCCAGAAACAAGCATTTTATTAGGGGTAAAAACAGAGATTGATCATGACGCAATTCGTCAAAAAACAATCGACAATTATTGTTATATGGCTCGAAGCTCCGAATTTAATCAAGCCATTTTAGACCGCACTTATGCCAATGTTGAGCGAGATAAAAATCGTCCTTCTGTTGTGATTTGGTCATTGGGAAATGAAAGTGGTTACGGTGAGAACTTTGAGCAAGCTGCCGCTTGGGTGAAACAGCGCGATCCAAGTCGCTTAGTGCATTATGAAAATGCGATCTTTCAACATTCAGCGCATCAAAATGACACATCCAATTTAGATTTTCATAGCGAAATGTACACCAGTACGGAAGAATTGGATGCTTATTTTGCCGATGCCAAAAATCAAAAGCCGTATCTTTTCTGTGAATATTTGCATGCGATGGGGAATTCTTGCGGAGATACGGAAGATTATTTTAAAGTCATGGAACGACATGCAGGCGCTTGTGGTGGCTTTGTGTGGGAGTGGTGCAATCATTCGCCTTATTTGCCAAACTCAAGCAAGATGGGCTATGGCGGGGATTTTAATGACAAACCGAATGACGGTAATTTTTGTGCCGATGGATTAGTGACGGCTGACCGTCAAATTCAAAGCAATTTGTTGGAATACAAAAATGTGTATCGTCCACTTCGTGCTACCTTAAAAAATGGTCATGTTGAACTCAAAAATTATTTGGATTTTACGGATGCGGCAGAGGCCATTTCGATTCATTATCAAATCACCGAAGATTTTGCTGTTATACAAGAAGGCCAAATAGATGGTTTAAACATTGCACCAAAATCAACTTCACTTTTGCCTTTAACATTGCCGGCAAGTAACGGTTCATTACAAACATTGACATTGACCTATTATCAAAAAATAGAAGCTGGTTTAATTCCTCAAGGGCATTGTTTAGGATTTGATCAGATTATTTTGTCGGAGCAACCACATTTATTCGCTAATGAGCCTAAATCAAATCTCCAACCGATTTCTGTTTCAAAACATACTAATTTAATTTCAGTTAAAGTGGCAGATATTGAATATCAGTTTGATCAATATAAAGGCACTATTCATCAAATTCGCAAAGCGGTCGAGTCTTGGCTGAATCAACCAACAGACTTTAATATTTGGCGAGCGCCTTTAGATAATGATAGTTTAATTAAAGCACATTGGCTTGCTGCAGGTTACGATCGTGCGACGAGTCGAGCCTATGATTATTGCTTAACCAAGCAGGAAAGTGCGGTTGAAATTACCTTTAAATTAGGATTGGTTGCCGTATCAAAAGCGCGAATTTTGACATTGAATGTAGAGTATCGTATTGAACAAAATGGGTTGCTTCAGATTAATATTCATGCTGAAAAACAACCGCACTTGCCATTCTTACCACGTTTTGGCTTGCGTTTCTTCCTTAATCAAGGATTTAATCAAGTGGAGTATGTGGGCTATGGCCCAACGGAAAGTTATCTAGATAAACATCACGCCACGGCTTTCGGTCGTTATAAGACAACGCGAGAAAGTAATCATGTGCCTTATTTAAAACCACAAGAAAATGGCAGTCATTATGGTTGTCGTGAAGTGAAGGTGGCGAATTCGGCTGATTGCTTTACCGTGCAAAGTCATACGCCTTTTAGCATGAATGTTTCTCCTTATTCTCAAGAAGAATTGGGCAGTAAAAAGCACCAATATGATTTGGAAAAAAGTGGCAGTACGATCTTGTGTGTGGATTACAAAATGAGTGGGGTTGGCTCCAATTCTTGTGGACCTGCGTTAAAAGAACAATATCGTTTAAGTGAAACGGAATGGGATTGGTCGATTTTGTTGCAAATTAAATAATAAAAAAGTGCGGTTGAAATTAACCGCACTTTTATATTTTTAGCAATAATTAAGCAACAACGTTAAATTGTTCTTTCATTAATGCTTCGAAATCAGTGCAACCACCGATTGGTTTTTCATCGATAAAGATTTGTGGCACAGTCTCCACTTCTTTACCGACAGATTTTGATAAATCTGCTTTAGAAATGCCTTCAGCGATAATATCTACATAGCGATAATCAAAATCCGCTACTTCACCTTTTAATTTTTCAGCAAGGTTTTTTGCACGTACACAATAAGGGCAGCCTGGACGACCAAAAATAACTACGAACATAAAATTTTCCTTTTATTTAAACAAAATTCCTAATGATTTTACTCTATTTCCACAAAAGCAGAAATCATTTTTCAGGATTATTGTGATTGGTGTAATATATCAACTCCTCTTTTCCTAAGGATATAACTGAATGAAATTATTGATGCTTTGCCGTGAGCCTCGCCTTTATAGCTGCCAGCGTTTAAAAGAAGCAGCAGAAAGTTGCGGGCATCAAATGGATATTTTGGATCCGAATCGTTGCATTTTAAAACTCGACAAAAATCAACCGCACTTTTCTTTGTATTATCAACAAAATGCAGAAAGTGAGCCTTATTTATTGCCCAATTATGATGCAGTGTTACCACGTTTTGGGACGACAAGTACCCAAATGGGTTGTGCGGTATTGCGTCATTTACAAGGAAAGGGTGTCTATTGCCTCAATAAAGAACAGGCATTTTTAGCTGCTCGCGATAAATGGCGAAGTTTGCAGATGTTATTGGAGCAGGGCATTGCAGTACCGAATTCAGTTTTATCAGGTTGTGAAGTTGCGCCGAAACAAGCCATTAAGCAAACAACCGCTCCAATGATTATTAAAACCTTAAAAGGGTCACAAGGGATTGGCGTGATCTTAGCCGAACGTCCACTAAGTGCGGTCAGTATTTTAGAAACGTTAAAAGATGCGAATGTGCCTGTTTTATTGCAAGATTTTGTAGAAGAGGCAAAAGGGACAGATATTCGCTGTTTTGTGATCGGTGATAAAGTCGTCGCTACTATGCAACGTATGGGGCAAGACGGCGAGTTTCGTGCGAATTTTCACCGTGGTGGCACAGCAGAAAAAGTTAAACTTACCGAAGATGAAAAATCCATCGCTATTCGTGCGACTAAAGCTTTAGGGCTTGTGGTAGCCGGTGTTGATTTGATTCGTTCAAAAGAAGGTTTATTAGTGCTTGAAGTGAATGCTAGTCCTGGTTTAGAAATGATTGAGAAGACCAGTGGCATTGATATTGCATTGCAGATGATCTTATTTTTAGAACAGCAAGTGAAACAATAAAAGAAAAGGGCGAAGTATATCATGTTCGCCCTTGTTGTTTATCCTTTTGCGTCTTGTTTAAAGTCGTAATTCGGTGGTAATTCTGGCATTGTATTTTCTTCATCAAAAGGCTCGCTTGCCGGTTGATGTTGAAATTCTTTGCTATCGTGAGCCGGTTTTTCTTTACCTAATAATTGCGGTTGCAATTTGATAAAACTACTTTTATCTGAAAGCCACACATCAATAAACGCTTGTGTAAATTTTTGATCGAATTCGTGATCTAACACGGTATCGTTCAACACAAAATAGCCTTTATCTTGTAAGGCAACAAAATTTAAGATGTCGCTTGGTGAAAAATCAGGGAAGATTTCCTGCATTTTTTTGAGCCATGCCGTGGTGTCATCTTTACTTAAGTTTTGGGCTTCCATTTCTTTAGTTAAAGCAATGGCGAAATTTTTCCCTTCAACTGGTTTCTCATATTTAATCGAAAACATTAACGGACGTTCATTTTTTTCATATGACCCCGTTTCAGAATATAAGCCGACAGTATAAACATGGAATGGCCCCCATGTGTATTCAGCGTTGCCAACTGGTTGCCATTGGGCAAAAAGTGCGGTGGAAAATAAGGCTGAAATGGCAGCAATAATAAATTTCAGTTTCATAGTTTTTTTCATATCAAAAATATTGCCGTGATTATAACAAAAAAGCCCTCTAAAAAAACACAAATAAAAAGGCAGGAATACCTGCCTTTGACATCAAATTATTGGGGGGAGTTTATTTTAAGCTACCCACCATATCTTCTGGACGAACCCATTTATCGAAATCTTCGGCTGAAACTAAGCCTAAGTTAATCGCTTCTTCACGTAAGGTTGTACCGTTTTTGTGTGCCGTTTTCGCAATTTTCGCTGCATTTTCGTAACCAATGTGTGTATTAAGTGCGGTTACTAACATCAATGAATTTTCCAATTGTTGTTTAATGCGAGGGTAGTTTGGTTGAATACCGGTTGCGCAGTGTTCATCAAATGATACGCAAGCATCACCCAATAATTGTGCAGATTGTAAGAAATTTGCCACCATGACAGGGTTAAATACGTTTAATTGGAAGTGACCTTGTGAGCCAACGAAAGAGATAGTGGTATCGTTACCGAATACTTGTGCACATACCATGGTTAATGCTTCACATTGAGTTGGGTTCACTTTACCCGGCATGATTGAAGAACCTGGTTCATTTTCAGGAATTAAGATTTCACCGATACCAGAACGAGGACCTGATGCTAATAAACGAATGTCGTTTGCAATTTTGAATAAGCTCATCGCTAATTGTTTAATTGCACCGTGAGTTTCCACAATCGCATCGTGTGCGGCTAACGCTTCAAATTTGTTTTCTGCAGTCACGAATGGTAAGCCAGTGAATTTTGCAATGTAATCTGCCACTTTCACATCATAGCCTTTTGGTGTATTTAAACCAGTACCTACTGCAGTACCACCAAGTGCTAATTGGCTTAAGTGTGGAAGAGTATTTCTCAGTGCACGTAAACCGAAATCCAATTGTGCTGCATAAGCAGAGAATTCTTGACCTAATGTTAATGGGGTTGCATCCATTAAGTGAGTACGGCCAATTTTTACCACATCTTTAAATTCCGCTGATTTTTTAGCGAAAGTTTTTTGTAAACGTTCTACACAAGGAATGGTGTGTTCAACTACTTTTTTGTATGCCGCAATGTGCATTGCAGTTGGGAAAGTATCATTTGAAGATTGGGATTTGTTCACATCATCATTTGGGTGGATAAATGATTTTTCACCTAATTTACCACCATGTAAAACGTGAGCACGGTTTGCCACTACTTCGTTCACGTTCATGTTTGATTGTGTACCTGAACCGGTTTGCCAAATGACTAATGGGAATTGGTCGTCTAATTTTCCTGCAAGGATTTCATCACAGGCAGTTGCGATTAAATCACGTTTTTCTGCAGGTAATACACCTAAATCGCAGTTTGCGAAAGCAGCGGCTTTTTTCAAATAACCGAACGCTTCAATAATTTCGTGCGGCATAGAGGCTGCCGGACCAATTTTGAAGTTGTTACGGGAACGTTCGGTTTGTGCTGCCCAGTATTTATCTGCAGGAACTTGAACTTCGCCCATAGTGTCTTTTTCAATACGAAATGCCATGTGATACTCCTATCATCAAAAATAAAAACAAATCTCGAAAATTCTAACACCTACGAGTTATGAATGGAATGTAACATAAAGGTTAAAAGTTATTTTTGTGATGTAGATCATAAAAGTGCGGTAAAAAATTTTCGTGTTTTTTCTATTTTCGTTAATCACTTTGTTGATGATTTATTTTTTAGGGCTTTTTTGATAAAATCCGCCAGTTTACAAAACGATAAATGAGGAAGTCGCAATCATGGCAAAAAACGCACAATTTTATCTCTTAAATCCAGAAAAGAAGATAACAGTTGAGCAACTTGCCTGTGATCTTGCCGCTCAAGCATGGCGTTTAGGCAAGCGAGTGTTAATCGCTTGCGAAACAGAAGAGCAAGCATTTTTAATTGATGAAGCATTATGGCAACGGGATCCAAATGAGTTTGTTCCTCATAATCTTTCGGGCGAAGCAACACAATATGCACCGCCAATTGAGATTAGTTGGAAAGGCAAACGCAATGCCCAACGTCGAGATTTGCTGATCAATTTACAAATGGAAGTGCCGGATTTTAGCCACAGCTTTACGCAATTAATTGATTTTGTACCGGTAGAAGAAACGCAAAAAGCCCAAGCGCGTGAACGTTATAAAGTCCTTCGCTCACAAGGTTGGATGCTTTCTACTGAAAACACTTAATATTTTTAACTTTAAAACCTAGGAAATTAACATGAATTTAAACGCTAAAGTGGCTTTAAGCCTTATTCTTGGCGCAAGCACCTTATTATCTGCTTGTGACAATAAAGAAAATACCTCAACCCAAGTTGAGAAAGCCGTAAGAGTACCTGCACCAACAGAAAAAGCAGAAAGTGCGGTTGAAAAATCAAAAGGATTAGTGGCTGAAACTAAATCAGCCGAAAAAGTCGCTGAGAAAACAGAAAGCACAGAAGTTAAAGCTGACGCAAAAAAAGCCGATGTAAAATCTGACGCAGTGAAAGCTGAAGTTAAAAAAGAGGCGAAAGCGGATGATGTGGTAGAAAAAGTATCTGAGAAAAAAGAAACGGTTGTTGCTCAACAAGTGGCAACTGCTCAGAAACCACGCGTAATTCCTGCTGAAAAAGCATCGAAAGAAAGTGCTAAGCATAATCAGAAAAAAGCGGTATTGAATGTGTTAGAAAAACAATATAAACAAGTTCGTTGTTCTGCCGATGCGAAAAACGTAAGCGGTGATAGTTTCTGCCGTCAAGAAGAACGCCGTTTATTCTTAGAAATTCAACGCATTAAAGATGAATTAAGAGGGATTAAGGCATAATCTTATTCTTACCAATATGAGGACGTGATCAATTCGCCCTCAAAATAAAAAATAGATTTTTTGTGACCGCACTTTATGAACGATATTACCTTTTATCAACGCTTCGAAGCCGATATTCTCGCCGGGCGTAAAACCATCACGATTCGAGATAAATCCGAAAGCCATTTTAAAGTTGGTGATATTTTACGTGTTGGTCGATTTGAAGATAATCAATACTTCTGCACGATTAAAGTATTAAGTGTTGAGCCGATCATGCTTGATAATCTAACAGAACAGCACGCAGCTCAGGAAAATATGAGTTTGGCTGAATTGAAAGAGGTGATTAAGGCGATTTATCCTAGTGAAGATAAGTTCGTATTAATCAATTTTAAGATAAAATAATCAGAGGGAATCATGTATATAAAATATATTAGACTGATTTTATTGCTTCCTATTTTTCAGTCGTTGTCGGCATGTCTTAGTTTCGATGGGATATATCCGAAGTATAAAGATTATGAAGGTAGTGACTATGGCACGTTAAGTGTAAAAAATTACGCAACTCATCTTATAACTATTTATAAGAAAGATGATGTTAAGCAATGTTTAGTACAAGATGGCCCTCGAAGAGTTTTAGTTTTACGTGAGCTTTTTCTACCTCATTTTCAAAATGGGGTATTTAATAATTCACCATTTAAAGACTCCGAAAAATATTTATCTGAAAGTAGAGTAAAGGCTGGATCTTATGTGCAATTAACAAAAAGATCTAATAATTCCAATATAAGCTCTCAAACTTTTAAATTTATTATTGAGAATAAAGGGTATTATTATTTTCAACGAATAGCTAATAAACCTATACCTATTTTAAAGATGGATGAGGATATTAATGAGATTTTCTATCTTTTGCCGGATAAAAATGGGACTTATAAAAAAGATACCTATAGTGAAACAACAAAGAGACATTATACATTAGATGGATTACTCAGCGAAAATGATACTATTATTCGTTATAAGAATGAAATTCCCGCAAAGAAATGGGATCTTCCTGAATGTGAGTAGTTAGATTATAAGTTAGTTAAAGAGAAAATAAATGACACAAAAATTCGAAATGGCAGACCGTTTTAATCCGTCTGCGGTAGAGCAAGCCCTTTATCAACATTGGGAAGAGAGCGGTTATTTTAAACCGTCTGAAAATGAAAACGCACCGAGCTATTGCATTGCAATTCCGCCGCCGAACGTAACAGGTTCTTTGCACATGGGGCACGCTTTCCAACAAACCTTAATGGATACCTTAATCCGTTTTAACCGTATGGAAGGGCATAATACCTTATGGCAAGCGGGCACAGACCACGCGGGTATTGCGACCCAAATGGTAGTGGAGCGTAAAATCGCCGCAGAAGAAGGCAAAACTCGCCACGATTATGGTCGTGAAGCGTTCATCAACAAAATCTGGGATTGGAAAGCTTATTCTGGTGGCACAATCAGCCAACAAATGCGCCGTTTAGGGAACTCTATCGACTGGGAACGTGAGCGTTTCACTATGGACGATGGTTTATCTAACGCGGTAAAAGAAGTATTTGTTCGCTTGCATGAAGAAGGCTTGATTTACCGTGGCAAACGCTTAGTAAACTGGGATCCGAAACTTCACACCGCGATTTCTGATTTAGAAGTAGAAAATAAAGAGAGCAAAGGTTCCCTTTGGCATTTCCGCTATCCGTTAGCTAACGGTGCGAAAACGGCAGATGGTAAAGATTATTTAGTGGTGGCAACCACGCGTCCAGAAACCATGTTGGGCGATACGGCTGTTGCAGTGCATCCTGAAGATGAACGTTATCAATCTTTAATCGGTAAAACTGTGGTTCTGCCACTGGCTAATCGTGAAATTCCAATTATTGCCGATGAATACGTCGATCGTGAATTCGGTACAGGTGTGGTAAAAATTACCCCTGCGCACGACTTCAACGACTACGAAGTGGGTAAACGTCACAGCTTACCGATGGTTAACGTGTTAACTTTAAATGCGGATATTCGTGATGAAGCGGAAATTATCGGTACTGATGGCAAACCACTTGCTGGCTATGAAGCGACGATTCCTGCGGATTACCGTGGTTTAGAGCGTTTTGCAGCACGTAAGAAAATCGTGGCAGATTTTGAAGCGCTAGGTTTATTAGACGAAATTAAACCGCACGATCTCAAAGTGCCTTATGGCGACCGTGGTGGCGTGCCAATCGAGCCAATGCTAACCGACCAATGGTATGTGAGCGTGAAACCGCTTGCTGATGTGGCGATTAAAGCGGTAGAAGATGGCGAAATCCAATTCGTGCCGAAACAATACGAAAACCTTTATTTTTCTTGGATGCGTGATATTCAAGATTGGTGTATCTCTCGCCAACTTTGGTGGGGACACCGTATTCCAGCGTGGTATGACGCGGAAGGAAACGTTTATGTTGCGCGTAACGAAGAAGAAGTGCGGTCAAAATATAACTTAGATTCTACGGTTGAACTTAAACAAGATGAAGACGTATTAGACACGTGGTTCTCATCAGGCTTATGGACATTCTCTACCTTAGGTTGGCCAGAGCAAACTAAAGAACTCAAAATGTTCCACCCAACGGATGTGTTAATTACCGGCTTCGACATTATCTTCTTCTGGGTTGCGCGTATGATTATGTTTACGATGCACTTCGTGAAAGATGAAAACGGTAAACCACAAGTACCATTCAAAACCGTGTACGTAACAGGCTTGATCCGTGATGAAAACGGACAAAAAATGTCAAAATCGAAAGGTAACGTGCTCGATCCAATCGATATGATCGACGGTATCAGCCTTGAGGATTTACTTGAAAAACGCACCGGCAACATGATGCAGCCGCAATTAGCAGAGAAAATTGCTAAAGCAACGCGCAAAGAATTTGCTGAAGGTATTGCAGCTCACGGTACAGACGCATTGCGTTTTACATTAGCAGCGTTAGCTTCAAATGGTCGTGATATCAACTGGGATATGAAACGTTTAGAAGGCTACCGTAACTTCTGTAATAAATTGTGGAATGCAAGCCGTTTCGTTCTTACGAATGAAAAATTAGATTTAAGCGAAGGCGAGATCGAATTCTCATTAGCGGATCGTTGGATTCAATCTGAATTTAATCGTACCGTAGAAACGTTCCGTAATTCATTAAGCCAATATCGTTTCGATCTTTGTGCTAATGCGATTTATGAATTTACCTGGAACCAATTCTGTGACTGGTATTTAGAGCTTACCAAGCCAGTATTTGCAAATGGCAATGCAGCACAAATTCGTGCGGCAAGCCAAACTTTGGTTCATGTGTTAGAAAAATTATTACGTTTAGCACATCCGCTTATTCCATTTATTACCGAAGAAATTTGGCAAAAAGTGAAAGGATTTGTGGGCATTACAGCTGACAGCATTATGTTACAACCATTCCCGAAAGTGGAAGAGAACGGCTTTGATCCAGAAGCAGAAGCTGAAATTGAGTGGTTAAAAGAAGTGATCGTTGCGGTACGTAATATTCGTGCAGAAAGCAACATCGCACCAAGTAAAGGCTTAGATCTGTTATTCCGTAATTTAAGTGCTGAAAATGCAAAAATTCTCGAAAAACAGACCGCTCTTTTAAAAGCGATGGCGAAATTAGATAACGTTCAAGTGTTAGCGGCAAACGAAACCGCACCACTTGCCGTAGCGAAACTCGTTGGCAATGCTGAATTGCTTGTGCCAATGGCTGGCTTTATCAATAAAGAAGCAGAGCTTGCCCGTTTAACCAAAGAGATTGAAAAATATCAAAACGAAGTTAAACGTATCGAAAACAAACTCAGCAACGAAGCTTTCGTGGCTAAAGCGCCTGAAGCGGTGATTGCAAAAGAACGCGAAAAACAAGCGGAATACCAATCTGGATTAGAAAAAATCCAAGAGCAGTATAAAGCGATTGAAGCGTTGTAGTTTTTAAATAAAAAAAGCGGTCAGATTTAAAATCTGGCCGCTTTTTTATTTTCTACAATATTGTTATAAGTCGAAAAATCTACTTTAGTTATTTAACACTTCAAGCAATGCTTGAACAGGGTGTTTCAAGATAGCTTTTTCGTATCGTTTCACTTGGCTACGGCAGGAATAGCCAGTTGCAAGGCAATAATTTGGATCTTTACCTTGCAATTTTTTGCCCCATGATACGTCGTAAATCTCTTTTGACATGGTTTGATTTTGAACTTCATGACCAAATACACCCGCCATACCACAGCAACCGACTTTTTCGACCTTTAAGGTTTGTCCAAATTGCGCGAAAATATGCTGCCATTCTTTTGGGCTGTTTGGCATAAAGGTGGATTCAGTACAATGAGGGAATAAATGCCACTCAAAAGTGCGGTCAGATTTCGCGATATTTTTCACCGCACTTCGTAATGCGTTACTTTCTAATTGATTGGTCAGCCATTCATGTGCCGTGAGTACATGGAAATCACCGCGAGAATCACCTAAGGCCTCTTTATATTCATCACGATAAGAAAGCACAATGGCAGAATCAACTCCGACTAAAGGCACATTTAATTTAGCAATACGATTTAAAAACTCCGCTTGTGTTTTCGCGGTTTTACTAAAGCGAGCTAAAAAACCTTTAATATGCATGGCTTTACCATTCGGTTTAAAAGGCAGAAGGATTGGCTCAAAACCTAGTTTTTGTGTGAGAGCCACGAAATCCCGTACTACTTTAGCATCGTAATAAGAGGTATAGGGATCTTGCACGATAAAGAGCATATTGGCTTTTTCTGCGGCACTGAGACTTTCCAATTCTTCTAATTTTTTTCCTTGGTAGCCAATTTCGACTAATTGTTGTTGAAGGTTAGGCTCAGAAAGGAGAGGCAAGTCAGTCATACCCAGTGTTTTTTCAACCAGACTTTGTGTGATTTTTAGCTTGGTGAAATAATTGAATAATGCCGGTTGTTTCGCCATATAAGGTGCGGCAACTTCTAAATTCGCCACAATATGATCTTTGGCTGGACGCAAATAACGGCTGTGGTAAAAATGGAAAAATTTTGCACGGAAACTTGGTACATCAATTTTAATCGGGCATTGGCTTGCACAGGCTTTACAAGCCAAACAAGTATCCATTGCGGCTTTTACTTCATGTGAGAAGTCATACTCACCACGCCATTTCTGCACGCTATTTCGGAAACGTTCCACAAGTGCGGTCAGTTTCACTTGTGTTTTATGAAAATCTAATTGCTCAGGTGATACGTTTTCATTGGCCATCAATCGCAACCACTCACGCACCATCGCGGCTCGTCCTTTTGGCGAGAATACGCGATTTTTACTCACTTTCATGGAAGGGCACATAATACTGTGCTCATCAAAGTTAAAGCAAAGCCCGTTACCGTTACAATTCATCGCGCCTTTGAATTCATCTCGCATTTGAATCGGGATTTGGCGATCATTGTCCGCACGCATCGGTGAGAGAATCGAATAGAGCTCCGCATTACTATTAAGTGGCGTACAGATTTTACCTGGATTGAGACGATTGTTTGGGTCAAATAAGAACTTCACATAACGCAATTCTTGCCAAAGTTCGGGAGTAAAGAATTTCTCCCCATAATGAGAGCGTACGCCTTTACCGTGTTCTCCCCATAACAAACCGCCGTATTTCACGGTGAGTTCAGCCACTTCATCTGAAATTTGTTTAAAGAGTTTGATTTGTTCTTTATCACATAGGTCTAAAGCGGGCCGAACGTGCAATACGCCGGCATCAACATGGCCAAACATCCCATATTGCAGATTGTGGCTATCTAATAAAGCTCTAAATTCTGCAATGTAATCCGCAAGATGTTCTGGTGGCACACAGGTATCTTCCACAAAAGGAATCGGTTTGGCTGCGCCTTTCGCATTCCCCAATAGCCCCACTGCTTTTTTACGCATAGCATAAATACGTTCAATAGAAGGCAAGTCAGAACAAAGTTGATAACCGATAATATGATCTTGGCCTTGTACAATTTTTTCATCTAATTGCTGACAAAGTGCGGTCACTTGGCTGTCGATTTTGGCTTGATTGTTGCCCGCATATTCCACAATGTTTAAACCCAGAATTGGATTTTGTTCTTCTTCTGTTAAAAGTTCTTTTACCGAATGCCAAATAATATCTTGCTTAGCAAGGTTCAGCACTTTGGAATCGACGGTTTCAACGGAAAGAGCATTGGCTTTCACCATAAAAGGCGCATTGCGAAGTGCGGCATCAAATGAGCTGTACTTCACATTAATTAAGGTGCGATATTTCGGAATTGGCAATAAATTGAGTTTAGCTTCGCAGATAAACGCAAGTGAACCTTCTGACCCTGTTAGAATTCGGGTGAGATTAAATTCACTTTCATCTTTATTAAAGACATTCTTAAGATCGTAACCTGTAAGAAAGCGATTGAGTTGTGGTAAATCTTGAATGATTGAGGCGCGTTTTTCTTTACAACGTTGGAAAATCGTTTGATGTAGTGTTTTTCCATTTTCTGCAAGCGGGTAGTTTTCTAAAACATCATCAGATTTGACCGCACTTGTATCTAATATTTCACCGTTCATTAAAACAGAACGTAATGCTAAAACGTGATCAGAGGTTTTTCCGTATTGTAATGAACCTTGACCAGAGGCATCGGTATTAATCATGCCACCTAGTGTTGCTCGATTACTGGTGGAGAGCTCTGGTGCAAAGAATAATCCGTGTGGTTTTAGAAATTGGTTGAGTTGGTCTTTTACGACGCCTGCCTGAACGCGAACCCAACGTTCTTCTATATTAAGCTCTAAAATGCTCGTCATGTGGCGAGAGAGATCGACAATAATGTTGTTATTTATAGATTGTCCATTGGTACCCGTGCCGCCACCACGAGGTGTAAAGGTTAGATGAAGGTATTTCTCTTTATTGGCTAATTTGGTGATACGTACTACATCGGCAACAGATTTAGGGAATAAAATAGCCTGAGGAAGCTGCTGATAGACGCTGTTATCTGTCGCAAGACTTAAACGGTCAGCATAATTTGAGGCAATATCACCTTCAAAATGCTGTTTTTGGAGTTCGTGAAGATAATCACTTACTACATTATTAAGTTGGGGTACATTAGAAAGACGGGGCAACATAAAATCACTCACCTATATAAAGAGAAGAAAGTGAATTTGATGATATATGAAGCTCAAAAAAAAGTCGATTTCAACAAAAGATATTTTTTGTTAGAATAGAAATTGGGTTAAAAATTAACCCGATTTTTGTGAACAAATGTTCATTTTAGGGGTTGTTTGTCTATAAAATAACCAAAAAGGGCAAAAAAAGTTTGATCTTTGGTGTTTTTATAGGATAATAACCATACTTTTGAACGTTCCTTTGGCTATGGCAAAGGAATTGAATTTGTCAAAAGGATAAGTTAGGGCAAATTCAAAACCCTAGTTAAGCAACGTTTAGAGTGTTTCTTTTTTATAAAGTTCACAATAAACAAGGAAACTTTTCTTATTAATAACGATGACTAAATAGAGGACATCAAAATGAAAAAAACTGCAATCGCATTAGTCGTTGCTGGTTTAGCAGCAGCTTCTGTAGCTCAAGCAGCTCCACAAGAAAACACTTTCTATGCGGGTGTTAAAGCTGGTCAAGCATCTTTCCACGATGGTATCAAAGCTAACACTGATGCTAGTAATCCGCGTAGCTTAGATTTTGGTACAGGTTATCACCGTAACTCTGTTACTTACGGTGTATTCGGTGGTTACCAAATCTTAAACCGTGACAACTTAGGTTTAGCGGTTGAATTAGGCTACGATGATTTCGGTCGTGCTAAATTCCGTGATGCAGGTAAAACTGTGTTCAAACACACTAACCACGGTGCACACTTAAGCTTTAAAGGTAGCTACGGTCTTGGTGGTTTAACTTCTGCTTTAGAAGGCTTAGATGTTTATGGTCGTGTTGGTGCTGCTTTAGTACGTTCTGACTATAAATCTTACGATGCAACTTCTGGTGCTCGTGACCATTCTTTAGGTGAACACAGCTTACGTGTTTCTCCAATGTTCGCGGCTGGTGTTGAATATGCATTGCCATCATTACCAGAGTTAGCATTACGTTTAGAATACCAATGGTTAGCTCGCGTAGGTAAATTACGTACTGGCGATACTGAGAACAGCTCTGTAGATTACAACCCATGGATCGGTTCTATCAACGCTGGTTTATCTTACCGTTTCGGTCAAGGTGCTGCTCCAGTTGTTGCACCTGAAGTTGTAAGCAAAACTTTCAACTTAAGCTCTGATGTAACTTTCGCTTTCGGTAAAGCTAACTTAAAACCACAAGCTAAAGCAACTTTAGATGGTATCTACGGTGAAATCGCTCAAATCAACAACGCTAACGTAGCTGTTGCTGGTTATACAGACCGTATCGGTAAAGATGCACCAAATGTGAAATTATCACAACGTCGTGCAGACTCTGTAGCTAACTACTTAGTAGCTAAAGGTGTTCCAGCTCAAAACATTTCTGCAGTTGGTCACGGTAAAGCTAACCCAGTTACAGGTTCTACTTGTGACGCGGTTAAAGGTCGTAAAGCGCTTATCGCTTGTTTAGCACCAGACCGTCGTGTTGAAATCGCAGTTAACGGTACTAAATAATTTTATTTAGTTATCCATTAACGGATTAACATTAGAAGACCTAAACTTCGGTTTAGGTCTTTTCTTATATAAATTAAACCTATAAATTGAAGGAATTTTTGAATGAAAAAGTGGATTATCTTGATTATTATCGCCGTTGCTGCAGGTTTTGGCTTAATGTCTAGCTACAATGGCTTAGTTAAAGCAGAAACTGAAATTGATTCTGTTTGGGCAAATGTTGAATCATCTTATCAACGTCGTGCTGATTTAATTCCAAACTTAGTGAATACTGTAAAAGGTCAAGCTAATTTTGAACAACAAACATTAACCAATGTAATCGAAGCTCGTGCAAAAGCGACACAAACTAAAATTGATCCGTCTAATTTAACGGAAGAACAATTAAACGAATTCCAACAAAACCAAAATCAAGTAGGCTCAGCATTATCTCGTTTACTTGTTACTGTAGAACAATACCCACAATTAAAAGCGAACGAAGGCTTTATGAACTTACAAGCGCAACTTGAAGGTACAGAAAACCGTATCAATGTCGCTCGTAATAAATTTAATGAAGCAGCGCGTATTTATAATGAAAAAGTACGTCAATTCCCAACTAAATTAGCGGCAATGATTTTTGGTTTTAAAGCTAAACCTTACTTTAAATCAGCTGCAGGCGCTGAAAACGCACCGACTGTAAACTTTAACTAAGGTTTATCTATGCCATTCTTTTCCAGAATTCCGGTAGATAAAAAGCAAATCGAGGCGGCGATTAGTCGCCTCGAAAGCTTAAGTTCGGCTGAGTTACGTGTTTATATTGAACGCAAAGTACCAAAGGCTTCAGCACAATTATCAGCAATGGAACGTGCTTTAGAAGTGTTTGATGAACTGGAAATGCATAAAACAGCGGCACAAAATGCCGTGTTGATTTATGTGGGATATAAAAATCATCTCTGTGCAATCGTAGGTGATAAAGGTATTCATCAATTTGTTGATGTGGCTTATTGGCAGTTACAATGTGATTTGATGATTGAGCAGTTTAAACAAAAAGCTTATACACAAGGCATTGTGGATGCGATTGATCGTATCAGTGATATTTTATCTCGCCATTTCCCTATTCAGCCTAATGACGTGAATGAATTATCTAATGAGGTAATTATTAATGGCTAAGCTTTTATCTTTTATGAAAAGTGCGGTTATTTTTAGCCTTATTTTTTTCACTCAAATGGTTGTTGCGGCAGAGTTTCCACCTGCACCAAACCCATTCCATTACATTAACGATTACACCAACACACTTTCTGCAGAACATAAGCAAATTTTAGAAAATAAATTGATTGCTTATAGTAAAGAAACGAGTTCGCAAATCGCTGTCGTTTTGGTTCCTACAACCGGTGAATATGAAATTGCGGATTATACCTTTGCTTTAGGTGATAAATGGGGCATTGGGCGTAAAAATCTGAACAATGGCGTGTTGATGCTGATTGCGAAGGATGATCGTAAAGTCTTTATCGCAACAGGGCAAGGTTTAGAAGGTGTTTTGCCGGATGCTTTTTTATCGCAAGTCATCCGTTCGGCAATTTTGCCACAATTTAAACAAGGTCAATATGCACAAGGTATTAATGATGGCTTAAACCAAATTATTGCGGCAAGTAAAGGCGAGTTTGATGCAGCACAAGTTGAAGAAGATGCATTCGATAAGTACATTCCATTCTTAATGGTATTGGCGTTTATTGCTATTGTATTATTTGGTGAGTTCCAATATCACAAAGATGAAGTCTATATTAGCCCGAATCAACGAGACCAACTGAATAAAATCATTCGTCAAAGTACGATTTCTCGTCGTCGTGGCGGCGGCTCCGGTTTCGGAGGCGGATTTGGTGGAGGATTCGGCGGAGGCGGTTCTTCCGGTGGTGGCTTTGGCGGCGGTAGCTTCGGCGGCGGTGGAGCAGGTGGAAGTTGGTAAGACCAAGTCTTTCACTCAGGTTCTATCTTATGCTAGAATAGCGCCCTATTCATACTTATTTGAACAAGGAACATTATGGAAACGTTAGACAAAATCAAAAAACAAATCGCTGAAAACCCAATTTTAATTTACATGAAAGGTTCACCAAAATTACCTTCTTGTGGTTTCTCTGCGCGTGCATCTGAAGCATTAATGAATTGCAAAGTGCCTTTCGGCTATGTTGATATTCTTCAACACCCAGATATTCGTGCTGAATTACCGACTTATGCAAACTGGCCAACTTTCCCACAATTATGGGTAGAAGGTGAGCTAATTGGTGGTTGTGATATTATTTTAGAAATGTATCAAGCGGGTGAACTTCAAACTTTATTAAGTGAAGTAGCAGCTAAACATCAAGCTTAATTGATAACCGATTATCAAGATAAACCTGCTTTTTAGCAGGTTTTCTTTTGCTCAAAAAATGATAAATCAGATATAAAAGTGTGATCGAATTAACATTTTTAAATGAAATAACTTGTTGATTAAATTTCCTTAAGATAGACTACATCGCATTAGTCGGGGTGCCTATATTAATGGCTGAGAAATACCCGTGAACCTGAAACAGATAATGCTGGCGTAGGAAACTAATCATCTCATTATGCTGTTTCGTTATGCAAAAATAAGGAGAACGCATAATGAACAAAACTCTTCCCATTTTAACCGCACTTTTTACTGCTTCCGCTTTCGCACAAGCAGCTCCTCAAACATTAGATGTTTATACTTATGATTCATTTAGTGCTGATTGGAGTGCCGGACCAAAAGTTAAAGCGGCTTTTGAACAACAATTCCCGCAATGTAAGCTGAATTATGTGGCTTTTGACAATAATGGCACTTTGTTTAACCGTGTTCGTCTAGAAGGTAAAAAAATTAAGGCGGATGTAGTGCTAGGTTTAGATAGTTATCAAATTGAGGATGCACAAAAACTCAATATTTTTGAGCCAAATAAAGTGGATTTAAGCCAGTTACGTTTACCCATTAAATGGGAAAATCACACGTTCTTACCATTCGATTATGCACAATACGCGTTTATTTATGATAAAAATAAACTGACTAATCCACCAAAGAGCTTAAAAGAATTAGTTGAGCGTCAAGATCTTAAAGTGTTATATCAAGATCCGCGTACAAGCAGTATTGGACGTGGTTTATTACTTTGGATGAATGTAGTTTATCCAGAAGCAGATGTCGCAAATGCCTGGAAGACCCTTTCTAAACATACGGTCACGGTCACCAAAGGTTGGACTGAGTCTTATGGCGCCTTCTTAAAAGGCGAAGGTGATGTGGTTTTAAGCGTCAATACTTCACCGATTTACCATATTCTTTCTGAACAAAAAGACAATTATGTGGCAACAGAATTTGCAGAGGGGAGCGTATTACAAGTTGAAGTTGCAGCAAAAGTTGCTAACCGTAATAATGCCTGTGCTGATGAATTTTTAGGATTCTTGCTTTCACCGCAAGCTCAAGCGGATATTGCTAAAAATAATGTGATGTTACCTGTGGTAGAGACCAATATTGAAAGTCATATTGATGCGCTTAATTCTCGCGCAAAATCAATGCGTATTTTAGATACCACAACGGTAACAAGTGAGCAGCTTAAAGGCTGGATTAATCAATGGCAAAAAGCCTTATCTAAATAGTATTAATGAGCTTATTGCAACATCCGCATTTTCGTCCTCGCCATTATTTGGGCGGAAGTGCGGTCATTTTTTTCATTGTTTTACTCTATGGATTTTCCCTTTCTGCGGTTTTTTCAGTAGGAAGTGATTATGCCTTATCTGATTTTTTAAAAGACGATTATCTGCATCAAGTTATCGCTTTTAGTATTGGGCAGGCATTCTTGTCAGCCTTGCTTTCTAGCGTAATTGGAACGTTATTTGCGCGTGCTTTTTTCTATTTAGATTTCAAAGGCAAATCGCTCATTTTACGCATTTTTTCTCTCACGTTTGTTTTGCCAGCATTACTGGCTATTTTCGGTCTAATTGGTATTTATGGCACGGCCGGTTGGCTAACACAACTGCTGCAAACCCTAGGTATTTCATGGAAACCATCCATTTATGGTTTAAGCGGCATTCTCATTGCCCATTTATTTTTTAATATTCCCTTAGCTGCCCGAATGAGTTTACAGGCTTTGCAAAGTGTACCGACCGAACAGCATCAACTCGCGGCACAATTGAATATCAAAGGTTTCACATTTTTCCGTTTAATTGAATGGCCTTATTTGAAAAGCCAAATCGTGTCAGCCTTTGTATTGATTTTTATGCTGTGCTTCACCAGTTTTACGATTGTCTTGGCACTGGGTGGCGGGCCACAAAATAGCACGCTAGAAGTTGCGATTTATCAAGCCATTTTCTTTGAATTTGATTTACCCAAAGCCGCACTTTTTGCACTTGTACAATTTGCGTTTTGTTTTGCGTTATTTTCACTTTCACAATATTGGGCGAAAGCACCTGAAACACAGATTTCACAACGTTATCGATGGGTTTTACCTGTTTCAAGTGCGGTCAAATTTGGACATGTTTTTGTCTTATTCTCTGTGTGCTTATTTATTTTAAGCCCCTTATTCAATATTGTTTTCCAAGGTTTGTCTGCTACCCAATTATTTGGCTATTGGCAAAACCCACAATTATGGAAAGCACTTGCTTATTCATTAACCATGGCTCCGACAGCCGGGATTTTATCGGTATTATTTGGATTCTTCTTATTGTTACTCTCCCGTCAGCTACAATGGCTATATCATCCCAAATTAGCTCACTTAATTTTAACGGGGGGCATGATGATTTTAGCCATTCCGACGATTGTCTTAGCAGTTGGCTTATTCCTTTGGTTGCAAGATATTGATTTTTCAGCAGGGCATTTGTTTGTTGTGGTATCTGTTTGTAACGCCTTGGCTGCCTTGCCATTTGTTATCAAAATTCTCAATACACCAATGAATCAATCGATGCAATATTATGAAAAACTCTGTTTATCGCTGAATATTACAGGCTGGCAGCGTTTTCGTTTAATTGAATATCCGCTACTAAAAGCACCGTTGAAATATGCCTTGGCGCTTGCGACAACTTTATCACTCGGCGATTTTACAGCGATAGCCTTATTTGGTAGCCCTGATTTTACTTCTTTGCCTCATTTGCTTTATCAACAAATCGGGCAATATCGAAGCCAAGAAGCGGCAGTGACGGCATTGATTTTATTGGGCTTATGTTTAGGTTTATTTATGTTCATTGAAGGGCAGAAGGAACAACATGATTAAATTAAATAATGTAGTCTTCAATTATCAATCCATGCCAATGGTATTTGATTTACATATTCAAGCCCAGGAAAAAATCGCCATCATTGGTGAAAGTGGTGCAGGAAAAAGTACCTTGCTGAATTTAATTGCCGGCTTTGAATATGCTGATAGTGGCGAGATTTGGCTCAGTGGTGAAAACCATACTAAAACGGCACCTTTTGAACGCCCTGTTTCCATGCTATTTCAGGAAAATAATCTCTTTACTCATCTTTCCGTAGAAGATAATGTCGCCTTAGGTTTAAAACCGAATTTAGCCTTAAATGCAGAAGAAAAAGCACTTGTAGAACAAGCTGCTAGAGCAGTTAATTTACAGGATTTTTTAACGAGAAAACCGACCGCACTTTCAGGTGGACAAAAACAGCGAGTGGCATTAGCGCGCTGTTTGCTACGAGATAAACCCATTTTATTATTGGATGAGCCTTTTTCCGCACTTGATCCTAAATTACGCATTGAAATGCAGGATTTAATGGATCAATTATGTGAAGAGAAAAAACTCACCATGTTACTGGTGACACATCAACCCAAAGAAATTGAACGGCATATTGATCGAGTGATTGAAATTCATCAAGGAAAAGTGATCTGATCTCTTTTTATCATATTGCAGAGTAATATGCTCAACTTAATAAAAGCTATATAGCTTAAACGAGGAAAATATAATGACCACAACAAATGTAGTACAGCTTTCATCTATTACGCCCCATCCCTCAGTAGAGTATTGGTCTGTTTGTAAAGTAGAAGCGTTATTTGAAACACCTTTTTTAGAATTAGTCTATCGTGCGGCTCAAGTGCATCGAGAGCATTTTAACCCAGGTGCGATACAGTTATCGACGTTGATGTCGATTAAAACGGGTGGATGCCCTGAAGACTGTGGTTATTGCCCACAATCTGCCCGTTATCAAACAGGCGTACAAAATCAGCAGATCTTGGATATTGATGAAATTGTCGAAAAAGCCAAAATTGCTAAAGCACGTGGTGCAGGACGTTTTTGTATGGGCGCGGCATGGCGTGGTCCTAAGCCTAAAGATATGGAAAAAGTCACGGCGATTATTCGTGCGGTAAAAGATATTGGCTTAGAAACTTGCGGTACTTTTGGCTTACTACAAGATGGTATGGCGGAAGAGTTAAAAGATGCAGGATTGGATTATTACAATCACAATCTAGATACTGCTCCAGAGAATTATCACAATGTCATTGGTACACGCCGTTTTGATGATCGTTTAAGTACATTAGGAAAAGTGCGTCATGCCGGTTTAAAAGTTTGCTGTGGTGGTATTGTGGGTATGAATGAAACCCGTAAAGAGCGAGCAGGCCTTATTGCAAGTTTGGCAAATCTTGATCCTCAGCCTGAGTCAGTGCCGATTAACCAATTAGTGAAAGTAGAAGGCACACCAATGGCAGAGGCGGCTGATTTAGATTGGACAGAGTTTGTTCGCACCATTGCGGTTGCGCGTATTACCATGCCGAAAAGTTATGTTCGCCTTTCTGCAGGTCGTCAAGGCATGAGTGAAGAAATGCAAGCGATGTGCTTTATGGCTGGAGCAAATTCCATTTTCTATGGTGATAAGTTATTAGTGACAGGCAACCCAGAAGAAGATGGCGATCAACTTCTTATGGCAAAATTGGATCTAGAGCCAGAAACAGAAGAAAACAGAAAACCACTCGACAGAAATTAGTCATAAAAAAGTGCGGTGAAATCTACCGCACTTTTTGTTAAGGCTTACTTAACTTGTTCGGTTAAGCAAGGTTGAATTTTATTTAGCATTTCTTTTAAAATACGTGCTGGTGCAGCCACGATATTGCCTGAGCGTAAATAGCCGTGACCCGCATTGAAATCACATACTAAACCGCCCGCTTCACGCACGATTAAATCACCCGCTGCGCAATCCCAAGGTTTTAAGCCCATTTCGAAATAACCGTCAACGCGACCAGAAGCCACATAGCAAAGGTCTAATGCGGCAGAACCTGTACGACGGAAATCTGCTGCTTCATCAATTAAGTTATTCATGATGGCAAATTGAGTTGGCATCAAGCTTGGTTGTTTGAATGGGAAACCGGTGGCTAAAATCGCCCCGTTAAGTTCATTTTGACTATCTACACGTAAACGCACTTCATTTAATTTTGCGCCTTCACCACGCACGGCCGTGAATAATTCATTACGAATAGGATCGTAAACCACACCCACTTCGGTACGGTTTTTTACACGGATAGCAATAGAAACGGAGAAATGTGGCAAACCTTTTACGAAGTTGGTTGTGCCATCTAGTGGATCAATTACCCATTGAATATCACTGTCTTTGCCTTCTAATGCACCACGTTCTTCACTGATAATTGTGTGATCAGGATAAGATTTTTGAATGATTTCAATGATCTCAGCTTCAGCGGCTTTATCGACGCTGGTCACATAATCATTAATACCTTTTTTACTTGTTTGGATGTCATCACGGCGCTCATAGTTTTTAGCAATTACGTTGCCCGCTCTTCGTGCCGCACGAATAGCGATATTTAACATTGGATTCATATTTCCACCAGATTTTAAAGAACAGATAAATAGGTCGCCTATTATAAGGGAGTTTTAGTAAATAGCCAGTTGAAAATGTTTAATTCACGGTTTTTCCCGTTTTTTAAAGGAAATTTGCGATCAGTATCGCAAAAATAAAGTAGCAAATTTGGCTTTCTTCTAAAGGACTTTTAAAGTGCGGTCAAAAAGAAGGCATTTTATGTATAAAGGGATAACTTTATTAGAAACCTTGATTGTATTATTTATTTTAAGCTTAACGTTGGCGTTTACATTGCCTAAATGGCAGAAAAACGATCCCAAATATTTTCTCGAAAAAGAGCAACAACGGCTTTATTTTTTCTTACGCAATATTCAAGCGAGGGCAGAAAATTCATCAGCGATTTGGTTTATTTTGGCTAATCAAGATAGAGCGAATCAACGTTGGTGTATTACTGCTCAAGTAAAAAACGATCATTTTTGTGATTGTTTTCATCCCCAGAATTGTCCTAAAAACCTTTATGCGCATTTTTACTATCCTTATTTTGAAGGAAAAACGATGCTGATAGGCCCTAAATTATATCCGTCAGAAGTGGCGGTGAAATTTAATGGGGCCAGAAATACCATGGAAACAAATTGTTTTATGTTACAGGCGGAAGAACATCGTACATTGTTTTCTTTTTTCAACGTGGGCAGTATCAAATTAAAGCCTGATCAAGCGGCGAGTGCATGTACAAGATGAAACCATTAAAAGGCGAAACATTGGTGAGTTTGTTGATTTCACTTGGCTTATCCGCTTTATTATTGCTATTGGTTGCACAATTTTATGCCCAAACTCAACAGCAAAATCAGCGTTTAATGTTACAACTCAAACTACAAACGGAATTACAACGTACAATTCAACTCATCGGGAAAGATCTGCGTCGCGTAGGTTTTCGAGCCGCAAACCAAAAACTCATCGAGGATAATCTGGCTTTATTTGAATTGGATGAAAACGGCACTGCAATAACCATTGCTCAAGCTGATAATGCTCCATCAAATAGCTGTGTTTTATTTTTTTATGATTTGAATAGTAATGGCTGTATTGGTGAAAAATACACAAAAAACACTTGCGTAAATGGCGTTAAAAATGTGGCAAAAAATATCGAAAAAGAGCTATTTGGTTACAAACTTAACGACAAAATGATCGAAACTAAACAAACCTATAAAAATTCGGTAAATGCAGATTGTCGCTCAGAAGAGTGTCAGAGAGCCTTAGCACAATCTACTTGTAACGCTGGTGGTGGATGGACTGATTTATTGGATGAAAAAGAGTTTGAGATTTCTCAATTACGTTTTGATTGGTTAAAGGCAGGGAAAGGGATTGAAATCAAACTCGCGGGAAATCTTGCAACACATAAGCATATTCAATATGAAACTTCGCTTGTGGTGCCTTTATTAAATCAAGAAGAATGATCATGAAAAAAGGGATGGTGACACTGACGGCACTGATTTTACTTTCAGGCTTATTGGCGCTGATCTTATTATTTGATGAACAGATCTTTGCATTTTTTCGAGCTCAAATGAGTCAGCGAAAATATTATGTAGAACAAGGCCTGGCGTTACAGAAAATCAGTCAGCAGCAACAAAAACATATTTGCCAAAACTTGCCTTTAAATGGTGCTGAAAAAGTGAAACAAGTCTTTTTCGAGTCTAATGGGGCAGAGGATAAAGTGGCCTATTCTGTTTGGTGTAAACGAGCAGAGTTATTTAAGAAATCGCCGACAAAAGGCATTAATGAAAATATGCTGCGAGATTTTATTTCCAGCGAAAAACAAGCTGATTTTCAACCGCACTTTGTGAAAGTAGATACTACTTTAACTGCTCAAAAAACACTACAAGTGTATTGGATAACGCAAAACCAATTAGAGGTTAAAGGGAATGTGAGTGGCATTTTGTTAGCAGAAGGGGATTTAACTTTAACCGGCAAAGGGCGAATAAGTGGTGCAGTGATTACAGGTGGTTCGCTTAAGTTAGAGGAGGGCGTGACGGTGGCTTACGGTAAAGCCGTGGTGACCAAACTCGTACAAGAATATAGCCAATGGCGTTTGGTGGATAAAAGTTGGAGTGATTTAAGTGCGCAAGATCAAAGTGAATAAAGGCATGTCGTTAATGTCACTTTTATTAGCATTATCGATTTTCAGCGGGTTATTTTTGATCTTTAACCGATGGACGAGTGAGCAACAGAAAAGTGCGGTCAGAATTTTTCAAGAATTTCAGGCGATTCAAATTGCTGAAAATCAGGCTCAACGCCAGTTTTTAGGTTTGTCTTGTGAAAATAGCGTACAACAAAATGGCATTCAATTTTCAATTCAATGCAGTCATCATCAAGTGAATATACGCTATCCTCAAGGTGAATTTTTATTGAAAACCGAGTAAAATAACGCGTTGTTTTTGCTTTCAAAAGGGCGTTATTTTGTTCGTTACTTATTATTCAAACCAACCAGAAATTCAAAAGGATATTTTAGTTTCGCTGTTGGAAAACTTACCTCAACATGATCCATTTCAGTCTGACATTGTGTTGGTGCAAAGTCCAGGTATGGCACAATGGTTACAAATGGAAATTGCTAAAAAACGCGGTGTTGCAGCGAATTTCCAATTCCCCATGCCTTCCAGTTTTATTTGGAAACTTTACGCCGATAATTTGCCGAATGTTTCTACGCAAAATCCTTTTGAAAAAGATTCAACGTTATGGCGATTAATGCGATTAATCCCTACTTTTTTACAGCAAAAAGAATTTGAACCATTAAAAAAATATTTAGCGTCCTCGCCTGCATCAGAACAGCAAAAACTTTATCAATTAAGCCTAAAAGTTGCCGATTTATTTGACCAATATCTCGTCTATCGTCCCGAATGGATTGCCGCATGGGAAGAAAATAATGATGAAAAGATCTTGGCTCAGATTAATCAGCAAAAGCAGGGGCTTTCGGCGTTAAACCCTACCTTTCTTTCTCAAATTAAAGGCAATATTCATTGGCAAGGGATTTTATGGCGAGCCTTGGTGGATGATGTTCAACGTGATTTCAGCGGAAAAGCGAAACATCGTGCTGCACTCAATCAACAATTTTTAGCATTATGTCGTGATCCCAATGCGACGCTCAACTTACCGGAACGTATTTTTATTTTTGGTATTCCAGCATTGCCAACGGTTTATCTCAATATTTTCCAAGGTATTTCCGCTAAAACAGATGTACATTTATTCTTCAATAATCCATGCCAAGAATATTGGGGTGATTTGCGAGATCTGAGTAAATCCTATTTATTAGAAAGACAGCGTTTCGTGCAAGCAAGCAACGATGTGAAGCCTTTAATTTCAGCCGAGCAAGTATCATGGGAACCCGCCGATCTTGATTACACCAATCAACAAGAAGAATTGTTCAGTGGGAATCCGCTTTTAGCCTCTTGGGGAAAAATGGGACGAGATTTTCTCTATCAATTAGTGCGTGATGAAGAAAATATTCAAGCCATTTCCCGTGATTACTATGCAGAACTTCCTGAAAAGACGTTGCTAGGACAGATCCAAAATCAAATTTTGACGTTAAGCCATGGTGCATTAAATGTCGCGAAAAATGACCGCTCTTTGGTAATGAAATCTTGTCATAGTGCCATGCGTGAAGTTGAAGTGCTACATGATTATTTGTTGGATTTATTCAATCAAAATCAGCATAAGCCAAAAGAAGAACAGATTACACCAAAAGATGTGGTGGTCATGGTGGCCGATGTTAATCAATATACGCCTTATATTCAGGCTGTCTTTGGTGCGAATAGTGCAGATGCACCCGTTATTCCGTTCTCAATTTCTGACAGTAAATTGTCTGAAAGTGATGTGATCGTGTCGAGCTATCTTTCCCTGTTAAATTTAAGAGAAAGTCAGTTTGGCGCGGAAGAAGTACTGGCGTTATTGGATATTCCGGCTATCCGTGAGCGTTTTAATATTGCCCTTGCAGATCTCGAGCAAATCCGTGAATGGGTGAAAGAGTCGGGTATTCGCTTTGGCCTGGAAAAACTGCAGAATACACTGAATTTTAATGCGTGGCAGGCTGGACTTGAACGTATGACCTTAGGTTATGCGATGCGTGAAGAGCAAGGCGTTTGGCAAGACAGTCTTGGACTTGATAGTAGCTATGGATTGAAAGGGCAGTTAGTTGGTGCGGTGAATCAATTTTTTACGACCTTAAATAAATGGCATCAAGATTTGCAAAAGACACACAATATTGAAAAATGGCGTGAAAAATTGACCGCACTTTTGACAGATTTTTTTGTGCAAAATGAAGAAACTGCGGATACCTTATTTTATATTCAAGATTGTATCAATGCCTTTGCCGATGATTTGCAGACCGTCAATTTTGAAGAAACCTTGCAAGCGGATGTGATTGCGGAAGTGATGTCTGCACGTTTAGAAGAAACGCCAAACAGTCTTCGTTTCTTAGCGGGGAAAGTGAATTTCTGCACACTTTTACCAATGCGTTCCATTCCTTTTAAAGTGGTGTGTTTGCTCGGAATGAATGAAGCGGATTACCCGCGCAGTCATACACCAAATAGTTTTGACTTAATGCAATATCATCATCAAAAAGGCGATCGTGTTCGTCGAGATGATGATCGTTATTTATTCCTTGAGGCTTTGCTCGCCGCAAGATCCCATTTTTATGTGAGTTATGTGGGCTCTTCAATTATTGATAATCAACCTAAAGAACCTTCAGTATTGGTGAGCCAGTTGGTTGATTATATTAATCATTATTCAGACAATGGCTTGAGAATTGAACAACATCCAATGACGGCATTTAGTCCAAGCAATTTCCAAAATGAAGGAGAAATTAACCGCTCTTTTGCGAAAAAATGGTTGCCGATTGCCCAATTCCAAGAACGAAAATGTCATGAATTTGTTGTGCCGATGGGCGAAAATCAAGAGCCAATAACGGAAATTGAACTCGATCGTTTTGTGAGTTTTGTTGAAAATCCAGTGAAATTCTTTTTTGAAAAGCAGCTTGGTGTGTATTTTAGAGATGAAGACGATCGCATTGAAGAAAGTGAAAACTTCACATTAAATGGCTTGGATCATTATCGCATTAGTAATGAGTTATTGCATTTAGAGGAAGCGCAATTTAACGATTATTTTGACAAACAGCGAGTGAAAGGCATCATGCCACGCGGCGAGTTTGCGGAAGTATGTGCGCAATCCATTCGTGCTGATGTATTGGCTTTTAAAGAGAAAATTAAGGATTATTCTTCACCACATAGTGAGAGTGTCGATTTTGTGGTGGAAACGGCACAAGGCAATATTCGTTTGTTTGGCTATATGGAGCCGTTATTTGGTGATGAAAATCAGATAATCGAATGGCGATTTGCAAAATATAAGGATCGTTATCGCATTCGCCCATGGCTTTATTATCTCATTCAACTGGTGACAAAAGAGAACGCACTGCCACCACGCATTATCGCTAAAGATAAGGATTTAACATTAAAAACAATAGAAAAATCAACCGCACTTGAGAAACTGAAAATGTATGTCGAGGCTTATTTACAAAGCCAGCAACAAATTCAGCTCATTCCAACGGAAAATATATCGAAGTTTATTGAAAAAGATGAAAGTGCGGTCAATTTTGACAATGTTTTAACAAATATCGAATCCCTAGCGAAAGATGATAACTATGGTTATAGAAAAGCCGATCCTTATTGGGCGAGGGTGTGGGGGCAAACAGAACAATTTAAATCGCAGGATGGTCTTTTGCAGTTGGTGAAACAAACCACATCTTGGTTTGGAGAAATGTTGTCTTAAAGCGGATCTTCAGATCGAAAAGATCCTGGATTTTTGATAAGATACTGACTTAAGAATCATTTTGAAAAGGAGCTAAAATGCGTTGTCCGTTTTGTTCAACTGAAGAAACTAAGGTAATTGACAGCCGTTTGGTTTCTGATGGGTATCAAGTGCGTCGTCGTCGGGAATGCGGGAATTGTCATGAACGCTTTACCACCTTTGAAACAGCAGAATTAGTGGTGCCAAAAATTATTAAAAATGATGGGTCACGCGAGCCGTTTAATGAAGATAAATTGCGTAGCGGTATTCAACATGCGTTAGAAAAACGTCCTGTAAGTTCGGATGATGTGGAAAAAGCCATTAGCCATATTATCATCCAATTACGTGCTACGGGTGAGCGCGAAGTGCCAAGTCATCTCGTGGGTAAATTAGCCATGAATGAGCTGAAAGAATTAGATAAAGTGGCGTATATCCGTTTTGCATCCGTTTACCTGAGCTTTGATAATATCAATGAATTCACCAAAGAAATTGAAAACTTAAAGGATTAATATGAGTGACACCTTTTCCCCTGATGACGTGAAATTTATGCAACTGGCTCTTGAGCTTGCGGCAAAAGGGCAGTACACCACCGCGCCAAATCCATCCGTAGGATGTGTGTTAGTTAAGAACGGTGAAATTGTCGGGAAAGGGTTTCATTTTAAAGCGGGTCAGCCTCATGCAGAGCGAATGGCGTTGGCCGATGCCGGTGAGAAAGCGAAAGGCGCAACCGCTTATGTGACGCTTGAACCTTGTTCTCATTATGGACGCACACCGCCTTGTGCATTAGGTTTAATTGAAGCGGGGGTCAGTCGAGTTGTTGCCGCCATGGCAGATCCTAATCCGCAAGTAGCAGGCAAGGGCCTGAAAATGCTAGCTGATGCAGGCATTCAAAGTGCGGTCAATTTATTGAATGAACAAGCTGAAGCCTTAAATAAAGGTTTTCTCAAACGTATGCGAACCGGTAAGCCTTATGTGCAGCTGAAATTAGCCATGAGTTTAGATGGACGAACAGCCATGGCGAGCGGTGAAAGCAAATGGATTACAGGTGATGCAGCTCGTGCGGATGTACAAAAAATGAGAGCTAAAGCGACCGCACTTTTATCTACAAGTGCTACCGTGTTAGCCGATGATCCAAGCTTGAATGTGCGTTGGAATCAATTCCCTGATGATTTAAAAGCGGAATATGCTGAAGAAACCGTGCGTCAGCCTATTCGCATAATCTTAGATTCTAAAAATCGAGTTCAACCAAGCCATCAATTATTCCATACCCATTCGCCAGTTTGGCTTGTGGGTTCAATTCCACGAGATATGTCTGTATTCCCTGATTTCTGTGAGCAAATGGTACTGCCAGAAAACTATGATTTTGATCTATTGATGACAGAATTAGGTAAGCGACAAGTGAATTCAGTTTGGGTTGAAGCGGGTGCTAATTTAGCGGGTAGCTTGATTGAACAACATGCTGTAGATGAATTAATCATTTATGTCGCCCCAAAACTCTTGGGGGATAAAGCTCGAGGATTATGCCAACTCCCGCATTTGGAAAAACTTGCGGATGCCCCATTGTGGCAACTGCAAGAATGTGAAAGAATTGGGGATGATTTAAAGCTCAGTTATTTACCTAACTTATTAATAAAAGAATAAAAAATGTTTAAAAAACTTTTCCACTCCGCCCTTTGGGGGCTTGCTGCGGCAGGTGTTATTTTATTTGCCGTTCCTAAACTCAATAACAGCAGCCTTTTCTCTGCTGATGATATCGTTTCGTTTAATAGTGCTGTGAGAATTGCTTCTCCTGCGGTCGTGAACGTCTACAACCGATCTTTTTCTTCTGCCAGCATTAATGATAGCGATCAATTACAGGTAAATAACTTAGGTTCTGGTGTGATTATGACGAAAGACGGTTATATTCTCACCAATAAACACGTTATCCAAAATGCCGATCAAATTGTAGTCGCACTGCAAAACGGCAATATTTATGAAGCGAATTTAATCGGTTCGGATAATTTAACGGATCTTGCGGTACTAAAAATTAAAGCAACCGATCTTTCCACGATTCCACAAAATAAAGAGCGCCAAGTACGTGTTGGTGATATTGCTCTGGCTATTGGTAACCCGTATAACCTCGGTCAAAGTGTATCCCAAGGGATTATCAGTGCGGTAGGGCGTAGTGCTGTAGGGGATTCTTTAGGTCGTCAAAACTTTATTCAAACCGATGCATCAATTAACCGTGGTAACTCTGGCGGTGCGTTGATTAACTCCGCGGGCGAATTAGTGGGGATCAGCACGTTAAGTATTGGTAAAACAGCCAATGAAATTGCAGAAGGGTTAAATTTTGCGATTCCAATCAGTATTGCAAACGATGTGTTGTATAAAATTATTCGCGATGGTCGTGTGATTCGTGGTTATTTTGGTGTTCAAAGTGAAATTTCTTCTAACTCAAACGGTGGTATTGTCATTACTGGCGTGACAGCCAATAGTCCCGCAGCAAAAGCAGGTATTCAAGTGGGGGATGTGATTTTACGTTTAAATAAACAAGATAATCTGTCTATTCGTGAAATGATGCAAATTATCAGTGATACTAAACCGAATACAGAAGTTATTGTCACAATTTCTCGCTTAGGTAACGTTATCGATCTTCCCGTGATTATTGAAGAGCTACCATCTAACTAAGGATATTTTGTGGAAGTTAAAACGAGTCACTTTTTTGCCTGTTTAGATCGTCTTCGTTTAATTCAGCGTTGGTCATTGATGCGCAATATTGAAAAGGAAAACTTAGCAGAGCATAGTCTGCAAGTTGCTTTTGTGGCACAGGCTTTAGCCATTATTAAAAATCGCTTTTTTGGTGGTGAAGTCAATCCTGAACGTATTGCAGTGATGGCGATGTATCATGATACTTCTGAAATTTTTACTGGTGATTTGCCGACCCCAATTAAGTATTTCAATTCTGAAATTACTCATGCTTACAAAGACATTGAAGCGGCTGCAGAATTGCATTTAATTAGTTTGCTTCCGACAGAATTACAAGACAGCTTCGCGCCATATTTAGACAGTGAACAATTTAGCCCTGAAGAAAAGCATTTAGTAAAACAAGCGGATTTGATTTGTGCCTATATTAAAGCTCAATTTGAATTAGAGCATGGTAACCATGAATTTAAAACAGCGAAAAAACGCTTAGAAAATTTAATGGAACAATGGCACAGTCAAGAAATGGATTATTTTTTACAGGTCTTTTTGCCGAGTTTTGGGCGTTCGATTGATGAGATCGCGTTATAGGCGAAAATAAAAAAGTGCGGTTAATTTTGACCGCACTTTTTTTTTCTAGGATTATTTCAATGTTGCTAAAATGATCTGTTCTGGATCCACGTGTAACCACACATCTTGTCCCACTTTCCAACCATCTTTGCTATGAATACTCGCACAAAATTCAATTGAGCTATCCTTTATTTGCAAAATCGCTTCTTCATTCTGCATAGAAAGAATCGTCGCTTGGAAAAGGTTATTTTTTTCTTCTAATGGGGTGGTGCTAATTTTCACCCAAGGGGCTTTAAACATGACCATCACTTCTTTTTCAGTAATGAGTCTGAGGCGCTCAGCACTGCGCATTGTGATTGAAACATGTAATGGATGAGCTAAATCCTGAATGTTTACTGCAACAATGCAGCGGGAGTCCACAATATGTTGGCTTGCCACTTTCCCGAAAAATTGATTGCGCGCGCTACTTTGTAAGGAGAATTTTGCCGTTGCTGAAAGTAGGCTGTTTAGCGGGATCGTCTCATCTTGCAGAATATGGAATGCGTGCTCTTGTGTTTGTTCGAGTAAATCATAAAGCTGCAGCAAGCGCTCAGCATAAGTGGTTAATGAAGTACCGCCCCCATTTTTCCCACCGATATTACGTTCTAAAAGCGGTTTGGGGCTGATTTTATTCATTGCCTCAAGGTGATCCCAAGCACTTTTATAGCTCACTTTAGCGTTTTTGGCCGCTTGGTTGATTGAGCCACATTCTTTAATTTCTTTTAAGAGGCGAACACGTTTTGGATCAATAAATAATTCTTGATGAAGTTTGATCGTCAGTAAAATTTCAGTTTGTTTCATCATCTCCTCCTAATACACAATTCTGCTTATTTTACTTGATCTTTAAGTTTTTCTGTATGCTTATTTAAAAATTCAAGTTATAATTTAATCGTAGTATATTTTTTTATATATAGTTTCATTTATATAGGAGATAAATAATGAAATTAACTAAATTTGCAACCGCACTTTTAATTGCAGGCATGGGCGTATCTTTTGCGGCATCAGCAAAAGTGACTGTGTTTGCAGCAGCTTCAATGACTGATGCGTTACAACAAATTGCGGATCAATACCAAACTGAAAAGCCAAATAATACCGTCGTTTTCTCTTTTGCTTCTTCTTCTACCCTTGCAAAACAAGTTGAAGAAGGTGCACCTGCAGACTTATTTATTTCAGCTAGCAACAAATGGATGAAATATTTATCAGATAAAAATCTCACTGTAAAAGAAACGGAAAAAGTATTAGCAGGCAATGAATTAGTGTTAATTGCGCCGGCTAAAAGTGCGGTTAATTCAGTGGATATTGCTAAAGGTGAATGGATTAAAGGCTTAAAAGACAGTTATTTGTCCGTGGGTGATCCTGCGCATGTTCCTGCAGGACAATATGCAGAAGAATCATTAACGAAATTGAATTTATGGGATCAAGTCAAAGATAAATTAGCGCGTGCGAAAGACGTGCGTGGTGCGTTAGCTTTAGTTGAACGCGCTGAAGCCCCTTATGGTATCGTGTATAGCACTGATGCAAAAGTGAGTAAAGACGTGAAAGCAGTAGGTGTATTCCCGAAAGATAGCTATAAACCGGTTGAATATCCAGTCGCGATTTTAAAAGATCATGACAATGCGGATACCCGTGATTTCCTTAACTACTTAGAATCGAGCGCAGCGAAAAAAATATTTGTTGAATATGGTTTCTCTGTGAAATAATGAGCTCAGACTTTATAAAGAAAGGACAGGAAACTGTCCTTTTTGTTATCTCTAAAGAAATTTCGTCATATCGATATATACACAAGGAAATATTTTGCTCTCTTGGTTTCAATTAAGCCCGATGGAATGGGATGCGATTCACTTAAGCATGAGTGTCGCATTGAGTTCTATGCTTTGGAGTTTGCCCTTCGCAATTTTTATCGCTTGGTTACTGGCTCGTAAGGAATTCTACGGTAAGTCACTGATTACAGGAATTATTCATCTGCCTTTGGTGTTACCGCCAGTGGTAATTGGTTATTTATTATTAGTTGCCATGGGGCGTAATGGTTTTATTGGCAAGTATTTATATCAATGGTTTGGTGTATCCTTTGGCTTTAGTTGGAAGGGAGCGGTATTAGCTTCTGCAGTGGTGGCATTTCCATTGGTTGTGCGGGCAATTCGTCTTTCCTTAGAAAGCATTGATTTTAAATTAGAGCAAGCTGCACAAACGCTTGGCGCTTCGCCTTGGCGAGTCTTTTTTACAATCACATTACCTCTTTCTCTCCCTGGTGTATTGGCGGGTTTAGTATTAGGTTTTGCTCGCTCTTTAGGGGAATTCGGGGCAACCATTACCTTCGTTTCCAATATTGCGGGGGAAACTCAAACCATTCCTTTAGCGATGTATTCATTTATCCAAACGCCAGGTGCGGAAGCACAAACTGCACGACTTTGCTTGTTTGCGGTGATCCTTTCATTAATTTCCTTATTGCTTTCCGAAGCATTGAGCAAACGGATGCAGAAAAAATTGGGGCAGGGCGATGCTACACATTAATGTACAACAACAATTAGGTCGCCTGACCTTACGTGCGGATCTGCAATTGCCAACTCAAGGTGTGACGGCTATTTTTGGTTTGTCAGGTTCGGGTAAAACCTCATTGATTAATTTAGTGAGTGGTTTAACCCATCCCGATCAAGGATTTATTCGTTTAAATGACCGCACTTTGGTCGATGTGGAGAACGGTGAGAATCTCCCTGTGCATCAACGCAAAATTGGTTATGTATTCCAAGATGCTCGTTTATTTCCGCATTACAATGTCAAAGGTAATTTGCGTTATGGCATGAAGCATGTCAGTCGTGAAGATTTTGACTATATTGTCCAGCTACTTGGTATTGAACCGTTGCTCAAACGCTATCCGCTTACTTTATCGGGTGGCGAAAAACAACGTGTAGCGATTGGGCGAGCTTTATTAACAGATCCTGATATTTTGTTAATGGATGAACCGCTTTCTGCTTTAGATGTACCTCGCAAACGTGAGCTTATGCAATATCTGGAAAGTCTATCCAAAGAAATTAATGTGCCGATTTTATATGTGACGCACAGTTTGGATGAATTATTACGTTTGGCCGATCGCGTTGTGCTGATGGAAAATGGTAAAGTGAAAGCCTATGATACCTTAGAAAATGTATGGAACAGTCCGCTATTTGCCCCTTGGAAAGGCGAATCGGAGCAGAGTAGTGTGTTGGCGTTGCCCGTATATTTACATAATCCAACCTATAAAATGACCGCTCTCTCTTTGGGGGAACAACAGCTTTGGATCAACGAAGTGCATCATCAAGCGAATGAAAAAGTGCGCGTCTGTATTTATAGTTCCGATGTATCACTTACTCTCAGCAAGCCTGAGCAAACGAGTATTCGTAATATTTTACGAGGGCAAATTGTACAAATCGTTCAGCAAGAGAATCGCATTGACATTGCGGTATTGGTGGAAGGGCATAAAGTTTGGGCAAGTATCAGTAAATGGGCATTTAATGAATTACATTTTGCTCAAGGCATGGATGTTTATGTACAAATAAAAGCCATTTCTGTCGTGTAAAGTCATTACTTATAAAATAAAAGTGCGGTCAATTTTAAAACTATTTTGAAATTGACCGCGCTTTCTGTTTAGGATTACTTACCTAAGTTATCAAAGAATTTCTTCACACCGTCTAAAAAGCTTGAAGATTTCGGGCTATGAGATTTTTGTCCTTTCAAACTTTCTTCCAGTTTTTCTAATAATTCTTTTTGTTCTTTATTTAAGTTTACTGGTGTTTCAATCACCACGCGGCAAATGAGATCGCCTGCGTAGCCGCTACGTGTAGAGGTCACCCCTTTACCACGCATACGGAACAGTTTGCCTGTTTGGGTTTCCGCAGGAATTTTGAGTTTCACTTTACCGTCTAAGGTTGGGACTTCAATTTCACCTCCTAACGCCGCCATTGAGAAACTGATTGGCACTTCGCAGTAGAGGTTGTTTCCATCACGTTCAAAGATATGATGTTCTTTAACATGAATTACCACATATAAATCGCCTGCTGGTGCACCATTTTCACCCGCTGCGCCTTCACCGCTTAAACGTAATTGGTTGCCGGTATCCACACCTGCTGGGATTTTAACGGAAAGGTTTTTCTTCTTGTGAACACGACCTTCGCCATGGCAGCTTTTACATGGTTTTTCAATTTTCTTACCAGAACCATGACAAGTAGGACAAACGGCTTCAGTTACGAAGAAACCTTGTTGACGACGAACACGACCAGAACCATGACAGCTTGGACATGTTTCAACTTTTGATCCTTTTTCTGCGCCAGTACCATCGCAGCTATCACAGTGAGCAAGGGTATTAATCTGGATATCTTTGGTTGTACCTTTTACGGCTTCTTCCAATGTAATTTGGATGTCATAACGTAAATCTTCACCGCGTACTACACGCTGACGACCGCGTCCGCCACCGCCAAAGATATCGCCGAACATATCACCAAAAATATCACCGAAATCAGCGCCGCTGAATCCGCCACCGAAGCCACCGCCTCCCATGCCACCTTGTTCAAAGGCTGCGTGACCGTATTGATCGTAATCCGCACGTTTTTCTTTATCGCCTAAGATTTCATAGGCTTCTTGGATTTCTTTAAATTTTTCTTCTTTGGCTTTATCACCTTTGGTTCTATCAGGGTGATATTGCATGGCGAGTTTTTTGTAAGCACGTTTAATTGCTTTTTCATCTGCGCCACGTTCAACACCAAGAACGTCGTAATAATCTTTCTTTGCCATAATGTTTTCGTTTTCCGTTTAAAAATATAAATTTAAAAAATTTTATTTTGTTATTGTGTGGTACTGCATTAACAACATACCTAACAATAAAAATGATGCCGAAGGCAGAAATATCAAGGGTAAATACGTTAATTTATACTTATTTTTGTTTGCTTACTATTAAGATAAGTAAACAAATAAAAATAAGCGATAAGCTGAACGCTTTTATCTCTCGTTTAAAATGGCAGGCAATTTGCCTGCCTTATAATACTTATTTCGCTGCAGAGAATGCTTGCTCTAAGTCAGCTAAAATATCTTGGATATTTTCAATACCGCAAGAAAGACGAATAAGTCCTGCAAAAATACCGGCTTTTTCTAACTCAGCTTCACTTAATTGGCGATGCGTTGAAGTCGCTGGATGTAACGCACAAGTACGAATATCGGCTACGTGTACTTCACGTGAGGTCATTTGTAACGCGTTTAACCATTTTGCCGCGGTTTCTTTGCCACCTTTAATCTCAAAGGAAATGACACCACACAAGCCATTAGGTAAATATTTTTGTTTGAGTGCATAGTCTGGTGAGCTCGATAAGCCAGGGTAATTCACTTTAGCGACTTGTGGATGTTTTTCTAAAAACTCGGCTACGGCCTGTGCATTTTCATAATGACGTTGCATACGAAGTGCAAGGGTTTCCATACCGACATTCAATAAGAAACTATTTTGTGGGGCAGGCGCTGCACCTAAATCACGCATTAATTGAACACGCGCTTTGACAATATAAGCTGCAGGACCAAAGGTTTCTGTATAAACTAAACCGTGATAAGTTTGGTCTGGAGTGCTTAGTTGCGGATATTTACCGTTATTCCAATTAAAGTTACCACCGTCTGTAATTGCACCACCAAGGGCAATAGCATGACCATCTAAATATTTAGATGTGCTGTGAATGACCACATTTGCGCCAAATTCGATTGGGCGACAAAAATATGGCGTTGCAAAGGTGTTATCAACTAATAATGGCGCCTCCGCAGCTTTTGCTAAGGCAGCAAATTTTTCAATATCTAATACTCGTAAAGCAGGGTTAGCAATAGTTTCAGCAAAGACCGCTTTTGTATTTGGACGAATTGCTTTTTTGAGCTCTTCAAGCGGTAAGTCTTGATCTACAAAAGTCACTTCAATACCCATTTTTTTGAATGTGTGGGCAAATAAATTATAGGAACCGCCATACACATAAGAAGAGGAAATGAAGTGATCGCCGGCTTCTAAAATATTCAACATTGCATAGAAAACAGCAGATTGGCCTGAGGCAGTACACATTGTTGCGACGCCACCTTCAAGTGCGGTAATTTTTTCTTCCGCTGCATTAGTTGTTGGGTTTGCTAGGCGAGTATAGAAATAACCTGCAGCTTGTAAATCAAATAACTTACCAATTTCTTCTGCAGAATCGTAGGTATAAGTTGTGCTTTGCACGATAGGTTGAACACGTGGCTCACCGTTTTTAGGGCTATAGCCAGTATGGAGGCATTTCGTTTCGAATTTCATTGTTTTTTCCTTTAGTTGTGTTTGTCTTAGGACAATGCGCGTTTATTTTATACAAAGTTTCGCGCACTTTTTAATTTTATTACTTTTGCTTCTTTAGGTTATGTGTATTACGAGTGTTTTTTATAGGATACCTAATTTGTTTTGCTACGCTAAATTCCATTTTTTTATGTTAGTTTAGTTGTAATATAAATAACAAGTAGTAAAGCGTAAAATAACCCATATTTTCTACCGGTATTATTTCCAACAGAATTATCTATATTTTTTCCTATGAAAGATAGGAAATATAATTCAATACCAAAAAAGAAAGATACCTTGATAATGAGTTTAAATAAGTCTCTCCAACTAGATAAATCTCCAAACTCTACTAGATAAAAATTAAATTGATTTAATCCTATAGGCATGATAACCGCAGTAATAAGACATATTATGAAAAAAATGTGAGAGCTTAGGATAAAGAAATCATACATATTAATTTTATTGACTAACCAATCTTGAATGTTTGTTATCTCCTTAACCTTTAAGTTTTGCAGCATTAGTGAAAATAAGGTCATTATAGAAATTGTAGTATCAATTGAAAATGCATAATTATTTTTAGTATTTTCAATAATAACAATAATAATAACCCATAATAATAGTGTTATTAAGTAGCGCATCAATGTTGCCATTATTAATTGGGGATAACACATACTACAAAAGGGGAACATTAAATGTTCCCCTTATAAATAGTACTACAATAAAAGATTACTTGTTATCTTTCACTTCTTCAAACTCAGCATCAACAACATCATCATTTGATTTGCTGTTGCTTTGAGCTTGTTGTGCATCAGCTTGTTGTTGAGCCACTTGAACAAGTTTTTGAGCAACTTCTGCAAGCGCTTGAAGTTTAGCTTCGATAGCCGCTTTATCTTCACCTTTCGCAGCTGTTTCTAAATCGCTTAATGCACTTTCAATTGCTGCACGATCTTCAGCTGGAACTTTGTCACCGGCTTCTTCTAATTGTTTACGTGTGCTGTGTACAAGGTGATCAGCTTGGTTGCGAGCTTGTACTAATTCTTCAAATTTACGGTCTGCTTCAGCGTTTGCTTCTGCATCACGAACCATTTGTTGAATTTCTTCATCACTTAAACCTGAAGAGGCTTTGATGGTGATTTGTTGTTCTTTACCCGTACCTTTATCTTTCGCAGAAACGTGGATAATACCGTCAGCGTCGATATCAAAGGTTACTTCAATTTGTGGCATACCACGTGGAGCAGGGTTGATGCCTTCAAGGTTGAATTGACCTAAAGATTTATTCGCTGATGCTTGTTTACGTTCACCTTGTAATACGTGAATGGTTACTGCACTTTGGTTATCTTCTGCTGTTGAGAATACTTGCGATTTTTTAGTTGGAATCGTCGTGTTTTTCTCAATTAAGGTAGTCATTACGCCACCCATTGTTTCGATACCTAAAGATAACGGAGTTACGTCTAACAATAATACATCAGTTACATCACCCGCTAATACACCACCTTGAACTGCTGCACCGATAGCAACGGCTTCATCAGGGTTCACATCTTTACGAGGTGCTTTACCGAAGAATTCTTCTACTTTTTGTTGTACTAATGGCATACGGGTTTGACCGCCCACTAAGATAACATCATCAATTTGTGATGCACTTAAGCCAGCATCGTTTAATGCAACTTTTACAGGTTCAAGTGATTTCGCCACTAAATCTTCTACTAAAGATTCTAATTTAGCACGGGTTAACTTGATGTTTAAGTGTTTAGGACCAGTTGCATCTGCAGTGATGTAAGGTAAGTTCACATCAGTTTGTTGTGCAGATGAAAGTTCAATTTTCGCTTTTTCACCTGCTTCTTTTAAACGTTGCATTGCAAGTGGGTCATTACGTAAATCAACACCTTGTTCTTTTTTGAACTCATCCACTAAGTAGTTGATTACACGGTTGTCGAAGTCTTCACCACCTAAGTGAGTATCACCGTTGGTTGCTAATACTTCGAAGGTTTTTTCGCCACCTACTTCATCAATTTCGATGATAGATAAGTCGAATGTACCACCACCTAAGTCATAAACAGCGATAGTTTTGTTGCCTTGACCTTTATCTAAACCGTAAGCTAATGCTGCAGCTGTAGGTTCGTTGATAATACGTTTAACTTCTAAGCCTGCGATACGACCAGCATCTTTTGTTGCTTGACGTTGAGCGTCGTTAAAGTATGCAGGAACAGTGATTACTGCTTCAGTCACTGGCTCACCTAAGAAGTCTTCTGCAGTTTTCTTCATTTTTTTCAATACTTCTGCAGAAATTTGTGGCGGTGCAAGTTTGTCACCTTTTACATTTACCCATGCATCACCATTGTCTGCTTTGGTGATTTCAAATGGCATAATGTCGATATCACGTTTTACTTCAGCATCATCAAAACGACGACCAATTAAACGTTTGATTGCGAATAATGTATTTTTCGGGTTGGTCACTGCTTGGCGTTTTGCCGGTTGACCCACTAAAATTTCGTTATCATTTGTATAAGCAATAATTGACGGAGTAGTGCGATCACCTTCTGCGTTTTCAATTACGCGTGGTTTATCACCATCCATTACTGCTACACAAGAGTTTGTTGTACCTAAGTCAATACCAATAATTTTTCCCATTTTGTTACTCCTAAGTAAATTTTAAATTCGTTGTAAACTATTACGATGAATAAGATGTGGATACTTTTTCGCATTTCAAGAGGCAAGATTTAAAATTTTTTCTTCCTTTTAAAGTGCGGTCATTTCCGTTCTTGTTTTACAAAATAAGTCCAGAGATGAGAAGTTCAAGGGGGGATATAAAATTATTTTTTAAAAATAAGAAAAAAATTGTAATTTGTGATAAATTGCCAACAATTTTAATCATCTATTTAGTTAGCAAAGGAATCAAAATGAAAAAATCAACCGTAGCATTAAGTATCATTGTTGCCCTTGGTGTTGTCGGCGTCGGTGGTGCGTGGTTTACTGGCGAAAAAGCACAAACTGAATATTTACGTCAAATTGAGTTAGCAAACCAAAAATTCCAAAGTTTAGGTTTGTCAGATTCAGTGAATCTTGTTTATAAAAATAAGCAATTTGATCGCAGTTTCTTTACTTCTCAAGTGGAAGATGAAGTAGTTATTTCTTTACCAAAAGAAGGACAAGTATTTACCATTCCACTATCAACCAAGCTTTATCACGGTCCATTTCCGCTTAATCAGCTAGAAAAATTCAACTTTGTACCAACAATGTTTTCTGCACAAGGTGTGATTGGTAAAAATGAAACAACTCAGCCGCTATTTGATTTTCTTAAATCAGATAAACCTGTTCAATATCAAGCTTCGACTAGCTATAGCTTATCAACAAAAGGTAAAGTTGAATTAGCAGCAGGGGAAATGACAGATCCAAATTCTCCACAAAATAAAATAGCTTGGTCAAATATCAACATTGGTTTTGATGTAGATAAAGATCGTGCAGGCAAATATGACATGACTTTAGACGAAGTGACTGCTGATTTAGGACCTAATAGTACTGATGGGGAAAATAGTCAGGATGCTACTACGGTTAAATCAGTAAAAACAAAGATGAAGGGCATGAAATTAGATGCTGCATTCAATCCTACAAAATGGGCTTATATTTATACGGGGAAAGGTTCTTATACAACTGAAAGCTTCGAAATGACGAGCACGGACTATGCTGGAAAAACGACCTCTCTTATTGAAAAAGGCTTAAAAGCAACCTCTGATATTTCACTTAATGGTGATTTTGTAAACTTAAAAAGTGAAAGTGCTGTAGATTCATTCGTTCTAGATGGAAAAGAGTTAGGGAAATTAACTAACAATAGCGAGTTAAATCATATTGAAGCAAACGCAGCAAATGCGTTAATTGAAGCTGTTTTCACTGTCTTTAAGTCAGTCAGAGATAATAAAAATGTGAATGATGAAGTGGTATCTGAAATTTTAAGTTCATGGGTTGAAAATCATGGTATGGCTATTTTTAATAATCAGCCTCAATTTAAACTCAACCCTGTGTCAATTTCAGATAATCAAGGTAAAGTGTCATTAGATTTAAATGTGGCATTAGCGAAAGATCCGAAATTTGATTTAATGAAAGGGAGTTTATATAAACAATTTACGGATTTTGCGGTGCATATTCATGTAGATAAAGCGACAGTAGAAAAAATCATGACACAATTTGCTCCAGAAGAAGATAAAGCGTTGATTAAAGAGAAAATTGAAGAGCAAGCCAAACAAGCAGCAGCACAAAATATTGTGGTGAATAACGATAAAAATGTGACGCTTGCCTTAGTACTCGAAAAAGGTGAATTAAAACTTAATGGTCAAGTGATTCCAGAAGAGCAGGTGCAAGGTGTGCTATTTATGTTAATCATGAGCGCTGCAATGCAGGGTAAATAATTAACGAGTAAATAAACAGAAAGGAGATAAAGTGATTTATCTCCTTTTTATTTGGTTAATTTAAACGTGCTTTCAAATATCCTTCATAATCAGGGATATCAATATTGATTTCTTGCTCAAATAAGCTTGATGTTAATAGAAAATCGGCTGTACTTTGATTAATCGCCACCGGAATATTCCAAACGGTTGCAATACGCATTAAGGCTTTTACATCGGGATCATGTGGCGCGGCATTCATCGGATCCCAAAAGAAAATCATCATATCAATTTTTTTCTCAGCAATTAGTCCACCGAGTTGTTGATCGCCTCCCATCGGGCCACTTAATAGTGAGGCTATTTTGAGTCCTGTTTCTCTTTCTAATAGATGGCCAGTTGTACCTGTTGCATAAAGTTGATGGGGAGCGAGAGCTTCTTTATGTTTCTTTACCCAATTGAGCAGGTTTTGTTTACAGCTATCATGTGCAACGAGTGCTATTCGTTTATGAGAAAAGATAGGGCGAGTTGTCGTATTCATATTTTATCCTCTATAAAGCTAAAAAAGTATGTGAACACTTTAGATCAAAGCGGGTAGGGAATGCAATATACAAAGTATGCTTTAACTTAAACCTAAAAATCCTTTAAAAATGACCGCACTTTTAATGAAGACTATTGCAATAACAGGAAGAAATGCATGAGAACAGTGAAAATCTACTATCTTTCTTGCAAAAAATCTTCTAAAATTTACAAGATTTGTTAAATGTTTGTAACATTGATTAACAAGCTTGATTTTCGTGTTTGGTCATGACCAAACTTCATTTTCACTCAGTAAAATAAGGAAAGACTATGTCAGATACCTTAGTAAACGATATTGACCCAATTGAAACACAGGATTGGTTGTCAGCTGTTGATTCATTAATTCGTGCAGAAGGCGCAGAGCGTGCGCATTACATCATCAATCAGGTGATTGATCAGGCACGTAATGGTGGTGTGAACATTGCAAAAGGTGGCGTAACAACCCCTTATGTTAATACCATCCCACTTTCTGAACAACCAGCATACCCAGGTGATAAAGCTATTGAGCGTCGTATTCGTAGTGCTGTACGTTGGAATGCGATCATGGCGGTATTACGTGGCCAGAAAAAAGATCTTGAATTAGGTGGTCACATTTCAACTTATCAATCTGCTGCAAGTATGTATGAAGTTTGTTTTAACCACTTCTTCAAAGCAGCGACTGATAAAAACGGCGGTGACTTAGTCTTCTTCCAAGGCCACGCAGCACCAGGTATGTATGCTCGTGCATTTGTTGAAGGTCGTATTACTGAAGAACAAATGAATAATTTCCGTCAGGAATGTGAACCAGGAAAAGGTCTTTCTTCTTACCCACACCCGAAATTAATGCCTGAATTCTGGCAATTCTCAACTGTATCTATGGGTTTAGGCCCTGTAAATGCGATCCGTACTGCTCGTTTCTTAAAATACTTAGACAACCGTGGTTTAAAAGACACCAAAGATCAAAAAGTGTATGCTTTCCTTGGTGATGGTGAGATGGATGAAATCGAAGCAAAAGGTGATTTAACATTCGCAGCACGTGAAGGCTTAGATAACTTAATCTTCGTTGTAAGCTGTAACTTGCAACGTTTAGATGGTCCAGTAACGGGTAACGGCAAAATCGTTCAAGAATTAGAAGGTTTATTTGTTGGTGCAGGTTGGGAAGTGATCAAAGTCATGTGGGGTAGTGGCTGGGATAAATTATTTGCAAAAGATACTACCGGCAAATTAACCCAATTAATGATGGAAGTGCTTGATGGTGACTATTTAACCTTCAAATCTAAGAATGGTGCATACGTTCGTGAACACTTCTTCGGTCGTTATCCAGAAACCGCTGCATTAGTGGCTGATATGACAGATGATGAAATCTGGGCATTAAGACGTGGTGGTCACGATTCAGAAAAACTTTATGCCGCATTCCATAAAGCGCAAACTGCAGGTAAACCTGTTGTGATCTTAGCGCACATGGTTAAAGGTTATAAAATTCCTGAAGCAGAAAGTAAAAATACTGCGCATCAATCAAAAAAAATGTCTCTCGAAAGCTTAAAATCTTTCCGCGATCATTTCCAATTAGATATTAAAGATGAAGATATTCCTAACTATCCATACATCACCTTCCCAGAAGGTTCGGAAGAGTACAATTATCTTCACGGTAGACGTAAAGCGTTAAATGGTTATTTACCAAAACGTTTACCAAAATTCACTACTGAATTTAAAGTACCATCATTGGAAGAATTTGCACCATTATTGGAAGCACAAGCTCGTCCAATTTCAACTACAATGGCATTTGTACGTTTCTTAAATACCTTATTGAAAGATAAGAACATTGGTCAACAAATTGTGCCAATTATTGCTGACGAAGCTCGTACTTTCGGTATGGAAGGTTTATTCCGTCAAATCGGTATTTACAACCCACATGGTCAAAACTATGTGCCTTCTGACCGTGATTTAGTAGCGTACTACCGTGAAGCGAAAGATGGTCAAGTATTACAAGAAGGTATCAATGAATTAGGTGCGGCATCATCTTGGTTAGCGGCAGCGAACTCATACTCTGTAAATAACCTTCCGATGATTCCATTCTTCATCTACTACTCAATGTTTGGTTTCCAACGTGTAGGTGATTTAATGTGGGCAGCAGGTGACCAATTAGCTCGTGGTTTCATGATCGGTGGTACTTCTGGCCGTACAACATTAAATGGTGAAGGTTTACAACACGAAGATGGTCATAGCCATATTCAATCTCTTGTTATTCCTAACTGTGTATCTTATGACCCAGCTTACGTTTATGAAGTGGCAGTTATCCTACAAGACGGTATCAACCGTATGTACGGTGAAAAACAAGAAGATGTGTTCTACTACATCACCACATTAAACGAAACTTACGAACAACCAGCAATGCCAAAAGGCGCAGAAGAGGGTATTCGTAAAGGTCTTTATAAATTTGAAACCGTTGAAGCGAAAGGTAGCAAAGGTCATGTTCAATTATTAGGTTCTGGAGCGATCTTCCGTCACGTTCGTGAAGCAGCACAAATCCTTGCAAATGAATATGGCGTAAGCTCAGATGTATATAGCGTGCCTTCATTCACTGAAGTGGCTCGTGAAGGTGCGGATGCAGTACGTTGGAATATGTTACATCCAACAGAAACTCCACGCGTACCTTATATTGCACAAGTAATGAACGATGCACCAGCTGTTGCGGCTACTGACTACATGAAATTGTTCGCAGAACAAGTTCGTGCATTCATCCCTGCACAAAGCTATCACGTATTAGGTACTGATGGTTTCGGTCGTTCAGACAGCCGTGAAAACTTACGTGAACACTTCGAAGTGGATGCGCGTTATGTTGTGGTTGCAGCATTACATGAGCTTGCAAAACAAGGCAAATTTGATGCGAAAGTGGTGGCTGATGCAATCGCGAAATTTGGTTTAAAAACTGAAATTTTAAATCCGCTTTACGCTTAATAAACAATATCCTGTGCGCTAAAACGCACAGGATCATCTACAAATAAAGTGCGGTTGATTTTAACTGCGTTTTTTAAAGGTAAGATAACATGTCAAAACAAATTCAAATTCCTGATATCGGTAGTGATGAAGTTACCGTAACAGAAGTGATGGTGAAAGTAGGTGATACCATTACCACTGATCAAAGTATTATTAATGTTGAAGGTGATAAAGCTTCAATGGAAGTCCCTGCACCTGAAGCCGGTGTGGTAAAAGAAGTATTAGTAAAAGTGGGTGATAAAGTCACAACTGGAACACCAATGCTTGTATTAGAGTCAGCGGATGCGGCAGCTCCTGCTCCAGCAGCACCTGCGCCGGCAGCCGCACCAGCAGCTGCAAGTGTAGTTGAAGTCAATGTGCCAGATATCGGTTCAGACGAAGTAAACGTGACTGATATTATGGTGAAAGTAGGCGATAGCGTTGAAGTTGACCAATCAATCATCAATGTTGAAGGTGATAAAGCGTCAATGGAAGTCCCTGCTCCAGTTGCTGGTGTCGTAAAAGAAATTTTAATCAACGTGGGCGATAAAGTTGTTACAGGCAAATTAATCATGAAATTTGAAGTGGCGGGTGCAGCACCAGCCGCAGCGCCAGTTCAACAGGCAGCAGCACCAACAGCTTCAGCCATTAAAGAAGTGAATGTACCTGATATTGGTGGTGATGAAGTTAACGTAACTGAAATCATGGTTGCAGTTGGCGACAACGTTTCTGAAGAGCAATCTTTAATTACCGTTGAAGGCGATAAAGCCTCAATGGAAGTGCCAGCTCCGTTTGCGGGTGTGGTAAAAGAAATTTTAGTGAAATCAGGTGATAAAGTTTCAACTGGTTCATTAATTATGAAATTTGAAGTGGCGGGTGCAGCACCTGCTCCAGCTGCGGCTCCAGCGGCAGCAGCTCCTGCTCCTCAAGCAGCACCTGCAGCAGCGCCGGTAGCACAATCAGGTAATGTATCTGGCTTAAGCCAAGAACAAGTTGTCGCAAGCGCAGGCTATGCACATGCAACTCCAGTGATTCGTCGTTTAGCGCGTGAATACGGTATTAACCTTGATCGCGTAAAAGGTACGGGTCGTAAAGGTCGAGTAGTAAAAGAAGATATCCAAGCTTACGTGAAAACCGCTGTTAAAGCGTTTGAAACAGGCGCTGTATCTTCTGCACCAGCGGGTAATGGTGTGGCAAACGGTGCGGGCTTAGGTTTATTACCATGGCCGAAAGTTGACTTCAGCAAATTTGGTGAAGTAGAAGAAGTTGAATTAAGCCGTATCAACAAAATCTCTGGTGCAAACCTACATCGTAACTGGGTAATGATTCCACATGTTACTCACTTCGATCGCACAGATATCACAGATTTAGAAGCATTCCGTAAAGAACAGAACAAGATTGTTGAAAAACAAAAATTGGATGTAAAAATTACACCAGTTGTGTTCATCATGAAAGCAGTAGCGAAAGCATTAGAAGCGTTCCCACGTTTCAATAGCTCTATTTCTGAAGACGGTCAAAAATTAACACTTAAAAAATACATCAACATTGGCGTAGCAGTAGATACACCAAACGGTCTTGTTGTACCTGTATTTAAAAACGTGAACAAAAAAGGTATTATCGAACTCTCTCGTGAATTAATGGAAATCTCCAAAAAAGCACGTGACGGTAAACTTTCAGGTTCTGATATGCAAGGTGGTTGTTTCACCATTTCAAGCTTAGGCGGTATTGGTACAACTCACTTTACACCAATTGTAAATGCACCTGAAGTGGCTATCTTAGGTGTGTCTAAATCAGAAATGCAACCAGTTTGGAATGGTAAAGAATTTGAGCCACGCTTAATGCTTCCATTATCATTATCTTTCGACCACCGCGTGATCGATGGTGCTGATGGTGCTCGTTTCTTAAGCTATATCAATGGCGTATTAGCTGACTTACGTCGCTTAGTGATGTAATTAACATGGTAAGATGTGAGTGATTAGGCTCACATCTTACAGAAAGGATCGCAAGTGCGGTCAAAAATTTGAACGTTTTTACGAGGTAAAAATGAGTAAAGAAATTAAAACCCAAGTTGTGGTACTTGGTGCTGGTCCTGCAGGTTATTCAGCGGCATTCCGTTGTGCGGACTTAGGTTTAGAAACAGTACTTGTTGAACGTTATTCAACATTAGGTGGGGTATGTTTAAACGTAGGTTGTATCCCTTCTAAAGCATTACTTCACGTTGCTAAAGTAATTGAAGAAGCAAAACACGCAAGCAAAAATGGTGTGTATTTCGCTGAGCCTCGCATTGATTTAGATGAAGTGCGCGCAGGTAAAGAAGCGGTTGTGGCAAAATTAACCGGCGGTCTTGCTGGCATGGCGAAACAACGTAAAGTCACCGTTGTTGAAGGTTTAGCGGCGTTTACTGATCCACATACATTAGTAGCACGTGATCGTGATGGTAAACCAACCACAATTAAATTTGATAATGCGATTATCGCAGCGGGTTCTCGTCCAATTCAATTACCATTCATTCCACATGAAGATCCACGCGTTTGGGATTCAACGGATGCACTTAAATTAAAAGAAGTACCGAAAAAACTATTAATCATGGGCGGTGGTATCATCGGTTTAGAGATGGGTACCGTGTATGATGCATTAGGTTCTGAAGTTGAAGTGGTTGAAATGTTTGACCAAGTGATTCCAGCGGCAGATAAAGATGTAGTGGGTATTTACACCAAACAAGTTGAGAAAAAATTCAAGTTAATGCTTGAAACTAAAGTGACTGCAGTTGAAGCAAAAGATGATGGTATCTATGTTTCAATGGAAGGTAAAGCATGTAATGATACTAAACGTTATGATGCAGTATTAGTGGCAATCGGTCGTACACCAAACGGTAAATTGATCGATGCAGGTAAAGCAGGTGTTGAAGTGGATGAACGTGGTTTCATTCATGTTGATAAACAAATGCGTACCAATGTGCCTCATATCTTTGCAATCGGTGATATCGTTGGTCAACCAATGTTAGCTCACAAAGGTGTCCACGAAGGTCACGTAGCGGCAGAAGTGATTGCAGGACAAAAACATTACTTCGATCCAAAAGTCATTCCTTCTATTGCTTATACTGAACCAGAAGTAGCTTGGGTAGGTAAAACTGAGAAAGAATGTAAACAAGAAGGTTTAAACTACGAAGTCGCTAAATTCCCTTGGGCTGCTTCTGGTCGTGCGATTGCATCTGAATGTGCAGAAGGTATGACCAAATTAATCTTCGATAAAGATACTCATCGTATACTTGGTGGGGCTATCGTGGGGGCTAACGGTGGTGAATTGTTAGGTGAAATCGGTCTTGCGATTGAAATGGGTTGTGATGCGGAAGATATCGCATTAACGATTCATGCTCACCCAACACTTCATGAGTCTGTGGGTCTTGCAGCTGAAGTATTTGAAGGTTCAATTACCGATCTTCCAAATGCAAAAGCGAAGAAAAAATAATCAATTCTAATCCTTTTAAGGGCTACTCATTGAGTAGTCCTTATTTTTTTTGAGATCTCACTCACAAAATTGCATAAAAATTCAATAAAAACTGGCGAGCATAATGACTTTTTGATAAAATCCGACCAGTTTTATTTTTATATTTTTTTATTATTTAAAAGCTATGTTAAAGAAGATTTTGATTATTGTAGGTTTGGCTGTTTTGACAACAGCCTGCTCTAACAACTCGGGGCAGGCACAAAACGGCATGATTAGTGAAAGTGATGATGCTGAGTTAACGGGTTTGATTGCTGGTTTAGATGGGAAAAAAGGGGGCGTTTACCCTAAATTAAGAACTAACCGTCCTAAATCAGGTTTAATTGGTGATAAAGCGCTTGCTCAAGTTTATAACGAATGGGTGGGAACTCGTTACAGAATGGGGGGGACTTCAAAACATGGTATTGATTGCTCTGCATTTATGCAAACTGCTTTTCTTGATGCTTATGGCATGGAGCTTCCACGTTCAACTTCAGAACAACGCTATTTAGGTCGCCAAATCCAAAAACATGAATTACGTAAAGGTGATTTGGTGTTCTTCCGTCGCAACAATCATGTTGGCGTTTATATTGGTAATAACCAGTTTATGCATGCAAGTACAAGCCAAGGTGTAACAATTAGTTCATTAGATGAAGATTACTGGTCAAGAACTTATACACAATCTCGTCGTGTGATGTAATGACAATTTTATTTCAACAAGAAGTGCGGTTAATTTTAACCGCACTTTTTCTTTATTTAGATTATCTGATTATTGGCTTAAGCCGCAAATTTCATTAAGTCTCTTCTTGGTTTCATTTGATGGATAGTATTCGTCACCGTGCCAACTAATGGAAGGTTTGTCCATTGTGTTGTTTTAATATTTTCCACTTTAGAATCTAATGCCATGAATACAAATTCATTACCGCTTACACCAGCAAATTCATAAATATGGAATTCGTCTTGTTTTTCTAATACGACAAGATCACCAATGAAAAGGCTATCATTTTTTTCAACCACTAACATATCGCCCATTTCAATTCCCCAAGCAAGCATATTCGGATTGGTAACACGAATAAAACAAGTTTGTTGTGGACGTTTGATGCAATAAAGGTTGAGATCTAATTTTTTATTAAATGTCGATTTGCTTTCAACATCATTGAAAAATGGCATAGGATGATAAGAAAACGTCATATCATTTTGTGCAACTGTATTTGCGTAGTTCATCATCTTGTGTTCCTTTTAGTTTGTGTGTTTTTAATTAGTGGTTGTTTATACAGTTGTAATATACTGGTATTAGATACAGTATGTCAATAGGGCATAGAAAAAATTTTTTTATAGGCGAAAATTTTAGAAAAAATTCATTCCTTACTGAAAAAGTTCAATTTTTTAACAAAATAATAAAGAAAAAATTTTCTTTTAAATAAAATTTGAGCTATCTTTATCTTGTTTCGGTGGATCGTAACGATCTGAAGTTCAACTTAATCTTCATTTAAAACTATTATGAATACAACACGTTTATTTCATTTTTTATTCCAAGGTAATTTGGTAAAACGAATTGCCGTTGGTTTGGTACTCGGGATCCTTGTTGCCTTGGTGAATGAGAGTGTAAAAAATTCAGCAGGTATTGATCTTGCATCTAGCTTTGGAGTGCTCGGTCAAATCTTTGTTAAAGCATTGCGTGCTGTTGCACCAATTTTGATTTTCTTCCTTGTTATGGCTGCGCTCGCTAATAAGAAAGTGGGCTCTAAAAGTAACATGAAAGAAATTGTCGTGCTTTATCTTTTGGGTACGTTCTTAGCGGCTGTGGCTGCAGTAATTGCAAGTATGGCATTCCCATCAGATGTGGCTCTTGCAGTAAAAGAGGATGCGAGTTCAGCACCTCAATCTGTTGGTCAAGTCATGTTAACGTTAGTATTGAATGTGGTGGATAACCCATTAAATGCAATTTTCAAAGCAAACTTTATCGGTGTTTTAGCGTGGTCTATCGGTTTAGGTTTAGCCCTTCGTCATGCATCAGATGCAACTAAACAGGTTGTGGCTGATTTTGCAGAAGGCATTTCTAAAATTGTTCACGTGATTATTTCATTTGCACCTTTCGGTGTATTCGGTTTAGTGGCTGAAACATTATCTGACAAAGGCTTATCTGCGTTAGGTGGATATGTTCACTTATTATTCGTGTTAATCGGTACAATGCTATTTACTGCCTTTGTACTTAATCCTATTCTCGTTTATTGGAAAATTCGTCGTAATCCATATCCATTAGTGTGGACTTGTGTGCGCGAAAGTGGTGTAACGGCATTCTTTACACGTAGCTCTGCAGCAAACATTCCTGTAAACATTGAATTAGCAAAACGCTTAAATCTTGATGAAGAAACCTATTCTGTGGCAATTCCATTGGGTGCAAATATCAATATGGCGGGTGCGGCAATTACAATTACTGTATTAACGTTAGCAGCTGTTCATACATTAGGCATCGAAGTATCTTTCATCAGTGCAGTGTTATTAAGTATTGTTGCAGCGCTTTGTGCGTGCGGTGCTTCTGGTGTGGCTGGTGGTTCATTGTTATTAATTCCATTAGCTTGTAGCTTATTCGGTATTTCTGATGACATCGCGGCACAAATGATCGGTGTAGGTTTCGTGATTGGTATCTTACAAGATTCAACAGAAACCGCGCTAAACTCTTCAACTGACGTATTATTTACTGCGGCAGTATGTATGGAAGAAGAGCGTAAAAACGGTTAATTAAATTAATCTAATAAGGCGGGCAATTGCTCGCCTTTTGTTTTTAAAGGAAAGAGAATGGCACTTTTAATTCAGCAAGCAAAATTTAAGCTTTATCAAAAACAGACCTTAAACTTACCGCACTTTGCGATTGAGCCACAACAATATTGGGTTGTGGTAGGCAGTAATGGGAGTGGGAAATCGGCGTTTGCTTTAGCTTTGCAAAATGAGTTACCTTTACAGGAAGGGGAGTACCATAATTCCTTCAAACGTGTTCACTCCTTTTCTTTTGAAAAACAACGAGAAATTCTTGAAGCCACATTAAAGAATTTAAACAACGATGATACCGATCCAGATTTCTTTGGTAAAACGGCAAGAGAAACCATTTTAAATGGCAGTACGGAACTCACTTTTTGTGAACAAATTTCAGAAAAATTAGGGATTACTTATCTCTTAGATCGTTTCTTTATCAAACTTTCTACTGGGGAAACACGAAAAGTCTTATTGGCACAAACATTATTGCAAAAGCCCGATTTATTAATTTTAGATGAACCTTTTGAAGGGCTAGATCAGCAATCAGTAAAAGATTGGATGGTGATGTTGAGCGAACTAAAAAAAGAATGTGCTATCGTTCTAATCGTTAATCGTTTGGCAGATATTCCGGCTGAAGCGACTCATTTAGCTATGTTGGAAAATTTAGAGTTAGTATTAGAAGGTGTACGCCAATCCATTGAGCAACAAAGTATTTATCAACAATTAGTGTATGCGGAACAGTCTGTTGATGTTGCGTTGCCTGAGCCGGCCTCACCATTACTAAAACTGTCTGAAAACCAACCGTACTTTGAACTTAAAAATGTTACAGTTCAGTATGGCGATAAAGTGATTTTGGATCATTTAAATTGGGTTGTTCAACCAAATCAAAATTGGTGGATTAAAGGACCAAATGGAGCAGGGAAGTCAACCTTACTTTCGTTAATTACAGGTGATCATCCTCAAGCCTTTGCGAATCATGTGGTGATTTTTGGTAAACAACGTGGTTCAGGCGAAACCATTTGGGATATCAAACAAAAAATTGGTTACGTAAGCAGCCAACTGCATTTAGATTATCGTGTGAATTGTTCCGTGCTAGATGTGATCATTTCAGGTTTTTTTGACAGTATTGGGATTTATCAACAAGTGCCAGAGGCAATTCGTTTGAAAGCCATGCAATGGTTAGCTCGTTTAAATCTGACTCATTTAGCAAAAAAGCCATTTCGTTCACTTTCTTGGGGACAGCAACGTTTGCTTTTAATTACACGAGCGATGGTGAAGCATCCACCTGTTTTAATTTTAGATGAGCCTTTTCAAGGGCTTGATGGGTTAAATCGCAAGTTAGTAAAACATTTTATTGAGCAACTCGTTAATAATAGTGAAACACAGCTTTTATTTGTTTCTCATCAAGATTTAGATGCCCCGAATTGCATTACACATCTTTTTGAATTTATAAGAGAAAACGATAAATATATTTATATACAAAGTGCGGTCTAATTTGTTAGACTTTTCTCATATTTCCTCACATTAAGGAGCAATCTATGGAAGGCTTATCCGTTGCCGCAATCGTCTTTATTGTATTAGTTGTAGTCGTACTTTTTTCAGCACTCAAAACTGTACCGCAAGGTTATAACTGGACGATTGAGCGTTTTGGGCGTTATACCCACACTTTAATGCCTGGCTTAAACTTTGTCGTACCATTTGTGGATCGTGTTGGCCGTAAGATCAATATGATGGAACAGGTATTAGATATTCCCTCACAAGAAGTCATTTCTAAGGATAACGCCAACGTATCCATTGATGCGGTCTGTTTCGTTCAGGTGATTGATGCTCGTAGTGCAGCTTATGAAGTGAACCATTTAGAACAGGCGATTATCAATTTAACTATGACCAACATTCGTACCGTATTAGGTTCGATGGAATTGGATGAAATGCTTTCCCAACGTGACTCCATTAACGGTCGTTTGTTGGCAATTGTGGATGAAGCGACCAATCCTTGGGGGATTAAAGTTACCCGTATTGAAATTCGTGATGTGCGTCCACCACGTGAATTGATTGATTCCATGAATGCGCAAATGAAGGCAGAACGTAATAAACGTGCGGAAGTCTTGGAAGCGGAAGGGATTCGTCAGGCGGAAATTCTACGTGCAGAAGGGGAAAAACAAGCCCGTATTCTGAAAGCGGAAGGGGAGCGTCAAGAAGCCTTCTTACAAGCAGAAGCACGTGAACGTGCAGCGGAAGCGGAAGCGAAAGCAACCCAAATGGTGTCAGAAGCGATTGCTAGCGGTGATACCAAAGCGATCAATTACTTTATCGCACAAAAATACACGGAAGCTTTAAAACAAATCGGTGGCTCACCGAATAGTAAAGTGGTTATGATGCCGCTTGAAGCAGGCAATTTAATTGGCTCGGTAGCGGGTATTGCCGAACTGTTAAAAGGCGATAAAAAAGCGTAATTTCTTAAAGTGCGGTTAAAAATGACCGCACTTTTTCTCTCAAGGAGTTGATATGGCAGATTGGTTAACAACTTGGTCGGTGTGGCATTGGTTGGTATTAGGTTTTGTATTGTTAATCGCTGAAACCCTTGTACCCGGTGTATTTTTATTGTGGTGGGGCTTGGCTGCGATTGTGGCGGCAGGCGTAATGGCATTGGTGCCGAGTTTATCCTTAACCGCGTTAGCTGTGTTTTATGCGATTTTAGCGATTATATTCTCGTTGCTTTGGTGGAAATATCAACATAGCAAAGATAATCAGGATCAATCTCGTACAACCTTAAACCAACGGGATCATACTTTGTTAGGTAAAAAAGGAACGGTGTTAGAAATTGGTTCTAACGGTATTGGTCGCGGTGCCTTTGGCGACACCACATGGCGCATTCAAGGCGAGCATTTAACGGTGAATGATCTTGTGGTGGTTGAACGCGTTGATGGCATTACATTGTTAGTTAAAAAGGTAACAGAATGAATCATTTGATTATTTTTGCGCATCCCAATAGCCAAAAAAGTTTTGGTCGAGCCATCGTGGATCGCATTGTAAAAGCAAGCCAACAGCTTGGTGTTGAAACCCATTTGCGTGATCTTTATACCATGGAATTTAACCCTATTATCTCCTTTGAAGAATTGCAATCGGCCAATAAGGGGATTATCCCGGCGGAAATTCAGCAGGAACATGATTTTATTCGCCAAGCAGATTTGATTACGATGGTTTATCCTTTATGGTGGATGGGTTTTCCCGCAATATTGAAAGGCTATTTGGATCGTGTATTAAGCCATGGTTTTGCTTATAAAACAGAAAATGGTGAATCCAAAGGTCTGCTTCAAGATAAAGCGATGCAACAATTTATCACCATAGGGAGTAGCGTAGCAAAATATCAAGAATACGGCGTGGATAAGTCCCTCAATCATTGTTTGATCAATGGTTTGTTTAATTATTGCGGTATCGAGAATGTGGATTACACTTTGTTCGGTGATATTCATATTATCGATAATGCTGCTCGCCAAGCGATGCTTGATGAAGCTGCCGAAAAAACAACAGCAAAATTGACCGCACTTTTAGCTCAATCTTGAGCACAATCATAGGAAAGCAACAGATGTCAGAAACTCAAGTTAATAATTTCTCTTTAATTAGCCGTTTATTCGGCAATTTATTTTATCGCAGCCCTACAGATCCTATTTTAAGTGGGGTATTTGATTGGCTGCAACAACAAGGTTTAAGTCAAGTCTGGGCACTTTCTACGGATAAAGAAAGCGAAGCGGCCATTGATAATTTACAGATGAAAATTGATTTAACGTTGCTTGATCAAGAATATCAAAAATTGTTTGGTCCAAACGGTAACGTGCCGACAGCTATTTCAAGTTATGATATGGATGTGCAACGTTTTGTGGATTTCCGCAATACTCGTAATGTGCCGGAGGCAGAGAACGTGGATCATTTCGCCTTGTTATTGCTTACAGCTTCTTGGTTAGAAGACAACACGGAATCGCTATCAGCTCAACAAGATTTATTCGGTGATTTCTTATTACCTTGTGCAGCGAAATTCTTAACCCAAGTGGAAACTTATGCAACGCTTCCTTTCTATCGTTCATTGGCGTATTTAACCCGTGAAATTCTTGCGGCAATGGCTGATGAGTTAGAAGAAGGCGAGTAGTTTTCATCAATAGAATAGATCTCTAAAAGAGATTTTTAGATGCCAATAAAAAAGCCCCGCGAATCAAAACGCGGGGCTTTTATTTAATGGAAGATCAATTATTCTTCAGAAGTCACATCTTCAGAGCCTTCGTCTTCATCATCCACATCACAAACACGCTCAAGACTGACTACGTGCTCATCTTCTGCAGTACGAATTAAACGAACCCCTTGGGTGTTACGGCCAACGATGCTCACTTCACTTACACGAGTACGCACCAAGGTACCCGCATCAGTGATAAGCATAATTTGGTCGGTTTCTTCCACTTGTGTCGCCGCAACGACTTTACCGTTACGTTCGCTCACTTTAATCGAAATCACACCTTTGGTATTACGGGATTTAGTTGGGTATTCACTTAATTGTGTACGTTTACCGTAACCATTTTGCGTCGCGGTAAGGATTGCGCCATCATTTTTCGGTACAACTAAGGAAACCACTTTATCGATATTGAGATCGAGAGTTTCTTCCGCATTATCATCAGAAACCTCTTCAATTTCGACCGCACTTTCATCGTCAGCGATATCATTAGTAAGGGCAAGTTTAATACCGCGTACACCTGTTGCTAAACGACCCATTGCACGGACTGCACTTTCAGCGAAACGCACTACGCGACCTTGCGAAGAGAACAACATGATTTCGTTAGAACCATCGGTGATATCCACGCCGATTAATTCATCTTCATCACGTAAGTTCAAGGCGATGATACCGCTTGAACGTGGACGGCTGAATTCGGTTAGCGCAATTTTCTTCACAATACCACCAGCTGTTGCCATGATGACGAATTTATCTTCTTCATAAGCAGAGATTGGCAAGATTGCGGTGATACGTTCGTTTTCTTGTAACGGTAGAATATTCACAATCGGACGACCACGTGCGCCACGGCTGGCTTGTGGTAATTGATAGACTTTCAACCAATATAAACGACCACGGCTAGAGAAGCAGAGAATCGTATCGTGAGTATTCGCCACTAAAAGTTTTTCGATGAAGTCTTCATCTTTCATCTTCGTTGCGGATTTACCTTTACCACCACGACGTTGTGCTTCGTAGTCGGTAAGCGGTTGATATTTCACATAACCTTCGTGAGAAAGGGTCACCACTACATCTTCTTGAGCAATTAAATCTTCTAAATCAATATCACCAGAAGCCGCAGTAATTTCAGTACGACGTTCATCCGCGAATTGTGCGCGTACTTGTTCAAGCTCTTCACGAATCACTTCCATCAAGCGTTCAGGGCTGTTGATGATGTGAAGAAGTTCTGCAATTTTAACCAATAACTCTTTGTATTCATTGATCACTTCTTCGGTAGCAAGACCGGTTAAGCGATGTAAGCGAAGTTCTAAGATTGCATCAACTTGTTCCAGAGAAAGATAGTAATCCGAACCTTTAATACCAAATTCAGCCGCTAATTCAGCTGGACGTGCCGCTGCATCAAGCAAGCCTAAAATTTCGTTGTTTAGTTTCCAAGGACGAGAAATTAATTTTTCCGCCGCTTCTTTACGCTCTTTCGATTGACGGATGATGTCAATGATTTCATCGATATTTGAGGTTGCAACCGCTAACCCTTCTAAAATATGGGTACGCTCGCGGGCTTTACGCAATTCAAATAAAGAACGGCGAATCACCACTTCTCGACGGTGCATCACAAAGGCTTCAATGATTTGTTTTAAGTTGAATAAACGTGGTTGACCGTGATCTAAGGCCACCATGTTGATCCCGAAGGTCACCTGCATTTGGGTAAGCGCATAGAGGTGATTTAATACCACTTCACCTACGGCATCACGTTTGATGTCGATTTCAATGCGGATCCCTTCTTTGTTAGAAAGGTCGATAATATTGCTGATGCCTTCGATTTTTTTATCTTTGATAAGCTCTGCAATTTTTTCCACTAATTTGGCTTTGTTCACTTGATAAGGCAATTCGGTCACAATGATTTGCTCTTTGCCTTTATCTGTGGTTTCTACGCTAGCGCGAGCGCGAACATACACTTTGCCGCGACCGGTGCGATAAGCTTCTTCAATCCCTTTACGGCCATTAATTAATGCCGCTGTTGGAAAGTCAGGACCTGGAATATATTGCATTAACTCATCAATGGTGATGTTTTCATTATCAATATAAGCCAAGCAGCCATCTAAAACTTCATTTAAATTGTGTGGAGGAATATTCGTTGCCATCCCCACCGCAATACCAGAAGAACCGTTTGCTAAAAGTGCTGGAATACGGGTTGGTAATACATCTGGAATCATTAATTCGCCATCATAGTTTGGCGAGAAATTTACGGTTTCTTTATCCAAGTCGGTCAATAGCGCTTGGGTAATTTTTTGCATACGAACTTCGGTATAACGCATTGCCGCTGGCGCGTCACCGTCGATTGAACCGAAGTTACCTTGCCCATCTACCAACATGTAGCGCAATGAGAACGGCTGTGCCATACGCACAATGGTGTCATACACCGCAGAATCACCATGCGGGTGATATTTACCGATTACATCACCTACCACACGGGCAGATTTTACGTATTTTTTGCCGGCAGTGATGCCAGATTGATCCATGGAGAAAAGCACACGTCGATGCACCGGTTTTAAACCGTCACGCACATCGGGCAAAGCACGCCCAACAATCACCGACATGGCGTAGTCAAGGTAAGAAGATTTTAGTTCTTCTTCAATATTGACTGGGGTAATAGAGGAATGGATTGAATCCGTCATTTTTATTCCTTTTTTGATCAAAAAATTGCGACGGATTATAGCATAAATTTAAGCGTTTTTGTGTGAAAAGTGCGGTTGATTTTAAAGCAGTTTTTTAATGCAGAAATAAATAAGGCAGACATTAAGTCCGCCTTATAATTGAGAGAAAATCGACTATTTCCAATTTTCTCGTTTGGCTTTTTGTAATTTCGCATAAGCACCAAGTAAAGCTTGGTGTTCTTTAAAGTTTTCAAGCGTTTCATCGCTGGCTGGCAAGTTATAGAACGGGTTACCTTTTTCTGCCACTGCAGCCCAAGCTTGTTGAACGGCTTCTTTGCCATACATTTTTTCAAATACAGTACGATATTGTTGTGGATCGCGAGTATTGTCTAAATGTAATTCAATGATGCTGATTAAGGCACGATAGTAATTTGCACGCTCTGGTGTAAATACCGAGCTGTTCATATTCATCGTCCAGTTAGCCCAATCTAAGGCTAATTCTAATTCACCTAATGCTAAGTAAAGCATGGATTTCAGTTCACCAACACGTAATGTTGTCCAACCGCTTGCTTTTGGTGCCACGATACCGATAAATTCGCGAACGCGTGTGGCATCGTCAATATCTTGCTCATCTAATTCTGCTAACAACTCTTCGTAAGTTTCAGCATCATGATGATGGTGTGGTAGATCCAATAAGATCTCACGCCAGTCCATCCCCATGTTGTTATTGGCATAAATGAGGTCATCAGCAGGATAGATATCAGACATGCCTGGTACGATAATACGGCAAGCGTAAACGTCTAAATGGTTGTAATCCATGATATAGACTTCTTTTTCTTCCGCATTAAAGATAGCCATCAAGTTTTCATATTCTTCTTGCGTTGAACCTGAGAAATCCCAATCAACAAACTCATAATCTGGCGTATTTTTAAATAAATCCCAAGAAATTAAACCGCTAGAATCAATAAAGTGTGTTTCAAGGTTAGCATGCTCCGCCACATCATCATTATTGAATGATGGCGGCGAGAATACATCGAGATCTTTTAAGCTGCGACCTTGTAAAAGCTCCGTTACTGTACGCTCTAATGCCACTTGAAAGTTTGGATGTGCACCAAAAGAAGCAAAGCAAGTGCCGTTATTTGGGTTGAGTAATACCACGCAAATGACAGGATATTTGCCACCTAATGAGGCATCAAAGGCATAAATAGGGAAGCCTTCTTCCTCTAATTTTGCAATAGAAGCTTGAATAGATGGATAGCGATCCATCACAGATTTTGGAATTTCAGGAAGACTGATTGCTTCTGCAATAATACGATTTTTTACGTAACGTTCAAAAACTTCTGAAAGCCCTTGCACTCGTGCTTCATTTTTTGTGTTACCAGCGGACATCCCATTAGAGACGTACAAATTCGCAATGATACTTTGTGGAATATAGACGGTTTCTTGATCGGATTGGCGCACATAAGGCATCGCGACAATACCGCGATCGTAATTACCGGATTGCAGATCCACAAGCAATTCAGGGGTTAGTTCTTGATTTGGATCGAAATAATCCCATAAATAATCATCTAAAATCCCTTTTGGTAAAAGGGCTTCATCTTTAATTGGAAACCATTTTTCAGTGGGATAATGGACAAAATCACCATTGGCAATCTCTTGTCCTAAATAGAAATCAGCAAAGAAATAGTTGGTGGAAAGACGCTCGAAATATTCACCTAATGCAGATGCTAATGCAGCTTTTTTGCTTGCGCCTTTGCCGTTAGAAAAACATTGTGGGCAATCCTTATCACGAATATGTACAGACCAGACATTTGGCACAGGATTAAGCCAAGAGGCTTCTTCGATATTGAAACCAAGTGAGGTCAATTTTTGTTGAAATTTTGAAATACTGTCTTCAAGTGCGGCATCTTTGCCGAGAATAAATGTTTGTTCAGTCATAATTGTTCCTGTTATAAAAAGCTCCCGCATCATAGGGGAGTTTAGTGGGCTAATCAAGCATAAAATTTATACGCTTTAGCTCTTGTTTTCCTTTATTTTTAAGGGTAAATTAGCCTGGCGCAGAAAGGCATTTTCTGTGTAGGTAAAATTATAAACAAATCAATCAATTGGGAGACATTATGGCTCAAGGGTTTTATGAATTAAAAGTGGCTAAAGACGGACAATTTATGTTCAACTTAAAAGCAGCAAACGGACAAGTTATTTTAACTAGCGAACTTTATAAAACAAAAGCATCCGCTGAAAACGGTATTGCTTCAGTACAAAAAAATGGTGTGGATGCGAAAAACTTTGAATATCGCGTAGCGAAAAATGACAAACCTTACTTCATTTTAAAAGCGGCTAACCACCAAGAAATTGGCCGTAGCCAATATTATTCTTCTCAAGCTGCAGCAGAAAAAGGCGTTGAGTCTGTAATGAATAACGCATCTTCTGCAGTAATCAAAGAAGTGACAGAATAATCATTCTGTTCTGATTTCTTTAAATGCACCTGCCGGCTCTAAAAACGCCGGCATTTTTGATCGCGCTTTCTCCGGATTCAGTGTTAAGGGATAGGTTCGTTTTTGAGCAACGATTACGGTAAGCGGAGAGCATAGGATGGTCTTTTCTTGTTTGATGGATAGTCTTTCTTCTGCAATCACATCAAAATTTAATAATGATAGCCAGTCAACCACTCGCCAAGTAGCATATTGTCGGAACTTAAATTCGCCTAATTTCGGTTTGAAAAGCAAGGGACTCAGCGGATTAAATAACGTGATGAACATCCAGCCGTCATCCTTTAAAACACGATGTGCTTCACGCAATATTTGATGAGGATCTTGCGCAAAATTTAAGGTGTTTGCCAACAAGCAGGCATCCATTTCTTTTTCAATAAAAGGTAAGGTTAATGGCGATGCTTGGAGCAAGCTATCACTTTCATTTAAAAGTGCGGTAGGAAAATGCGCTGTTTTTTCAGCTAACACAATTTGATGACGTAAAGGCAAGTCAAAGGCAATTTCGCCACTTAAGGCACCGACTTTCAGAATTTGATAGCCTAAAATTTTTGGTGTCCATTGGGCAAAATAATGTGTTAATACGTTACAATAGGTTTCACCTTGTGGTAACGCTTGCCAACTTTCAGGTGAAAGAAGTGGTTTGTGCCATTTGGCTTTCCAATTCAATGTTAATCCTATTTTCATAAGGTAATTTATGCTAGTTCCTATTCCTGCGCTCAATGATAACTATATTTGGCTTTATAGACGAGAAAATTTCCCCTTAATTGTGATCGATATCCCAGAAATAACCCGTTTAATTCCGTATTTAGAATCCCATAAGTTAGACGTAGAAGCGGTGTTATTAACCCATAATCACGATGATCATGTGCAAGGTGTCGAGACATTTAAGCAATATTATCCCAATGTGCCAGTTTTCGGTCCAACAGAATGCGCAGACAAAGGGGCAACCAATATCGTGGATAGTGGCGTGATTAATACGGCACATTATCATATTGAAGTTTTGCCAAGTGGTGGTCATACGGCAGGGCATGTCAGCTATTTAGTGGATGGGCATCTATTTTGTGGCGATGCGTTATTTTCTGCAGGTTGTGGTCGCGTATTTACGGGAAATTTTGCTCAAATGTTTGAATCTATGCAGCGTTTTAACCAATTACCGAATGAAACCGTGGTTTGCTCCGCTCATGAATATACGCTGGGTAATTTAGCTTTTGCGGAAACCGTATTGACGGATAAAAGTGCGGTTGAAAATCAACGTGTTTTAGTGGAACGTCATCGAGCAGAAGGTAAACCGAGTTTGCCGACAACAATTGAATTAGAGAAACAAATTAATCCGTTTTTACAAGCAAAAAATTTAGACGAATTTACACAATGGCGTTTAGCTAAAGATAAGTTTTAACTCGTTTTAGTTATTTGTTTGAGTTTTTTCTCTTGAAATTTGCTCAATTCTCAACAATTCATTAAAATAGCGAAACTTTTACTTTCTACTTAAGCCGCATATTCATAAAAGTGCGGTTGTTTTTATTAGGTTTTTATGACCCTTCTTGTTTTAGGCATTAATCATAAAACAGCTTCTGTCGCTGTTCGTGAGAAAGTCGCTTTTTCTGAAGAAAAGCGGCAGCTTGCCTTACAACAAATTCACCAGCAAGATTTGGCTGAAAGTGCGGTTATTCTTTCTACTTGTAACCGTACAGAGATTTATCTTCACCATCGTCAAATTTCACCCCAAGAGTGTAAGCAATGGCAAACGAACTGTATAAATTGGTTTGCTAATATTCATCAGCTTTCTGTCGATGAATTAAATAAAAGTATTTACACACATCAAAATCAACAAGCAGCAAATCATTTAATGCGCGTGGCCTGTGGTTTGGATTCATTAATTTTGGGTGAGCCGCAAATTTTGGGACAGGTGAAACAAGCTTTCCAAATCAGTGAAGATTATTATCAATCGGCTAATATTCCGCTTTCGAGCACGCTTTCTCGTTTATTCCAAAAAACCTTTGCAACAGCAAAACGAGTGCGTACTGAAACCAATATTGGTGAAAGTGCCGTATCGGTGGCTTATGCGGCTTGTAGCTTGGCACGTCAAATTTTTGAATCTTTACGTGAACTACAAATTTTACTTGTTGGGGCAGGAGAAACCATTGAATTGGTGAGTCGTCATTTATTACGCCATGGTGTAAAAAAATTGATGATTGCTAACCGCACTTTATCTCGAGCAGAGCAGCTGGTGGAAAAATTAGCGTCTAATACACCGATTGATGTGTATTCGCTTGATGAATTGCAAACCCCGCTAAATCAAGCCGATATCGTTATCAGTTCTACAGGCAGTCCGACTATTTTAATCACTAAAGCGATGGCTGAAATTGCGGAGAAAGCACGCCAATTTAGACCGACTTTAATGGTTGATATCGCCGTGCCGCGCGATATTGATGAAAATGTCTCGGAATTAGAAAGTGTATATCATTACACCGTAGATGATTTGCAAGATATTATCCAACGCAATCTTTCTCAACGTGAGCAAGCATCAGAGCAAGCACAAGATATCATCACGCAAGAATGTAATGCCTTCTTTGAGTGGTTGAAAGTTCAACAATTCTCCAATTTAATTCGTCATTATCGTGATGAGGCAGAGAATACTCGCCAAGAATTACTCGAAAAAGCGTTACACCAAATTCAACAAGGTGAGAATGCTGAAAAAATTCTACAAGAATTAAGTTATAAATTAACAAATAAACTTATTCATGCTCCAACCCAAACCATGCAATCCATGATGAGATCGGGTAATGCAGAAGGGTTGCATGCCTTTTCAAATGCGTTGCATTTAACCCATCCTTTAAATGAAAAAAACGATTAAATTTTTGACCGCACTTTTCGGTAGTGCATCGTTACTGATGAGTGTGCCAGCCTTAGCGGAATACCGAACTTTTGATGATGGCAATATTACTTACGGAATTTTTCAAGCAAAGCCCGAAGAAGTACAGCTACATTGGAAAGATGCCGAAGGTAAAGATTATCAAAGTTTAACGCGTCTCAAAAATGCCTTAGAGCCTAGCTATAACGTGAAAATGATCATGAATGCAGGCATTTATAGTATGAATAATACGCCCGCTGGATTGTGGATTGAGCATGGAAAAGAGCTCAATGCGTTAAATACAAAATCAGGCAAAGGTAACTTTCATGTACAACCCAATGGTGTGTTTGCCATTGCAAAAAATAAGCCCTACATTTTAACCACATCCGCTTATCAGAAAACTAAACTCAAGCCGGATTTTGCGCTGCAATCAGGCCCGATGTTGATTATTCATGGCAAAATAAATCCGCAATTTAGAGCAAGCCTAGAAAGCTATCATAAGCGTAATGCAGTGTGTTTGACGAAGCAAAATGAATTGCTATTTTTGATGACGATAAGAGGTGAGCCTAATCTTTATACCTTGAGTCAAGGTTTGCTTAAAATTGGTTGTCAGGATGCCTTATATCTTGATGGAACCATTTCTAATTGGTACATTCCAGGGCAATTTAGCTCTTTGCATTGGAAGCATTTTGTGGGAATGATCTCCGTTCTTGATGTGAACAAAAAATAGCAAAAGCGTTTTATTTATAATCAACTAAATCAAAAAATCCGTTTTTTGCAAAAAAATGATTGACGAGAATAGGTCAAATCAGGATAATACGCCCCGCAAAGCCGATAAGGTAAAGCAAATGATGGCTACATAGCTCAGTTGGTTAGAGCACAACACTCATAATGTTGGGGTCGCAAGTTCGAATCTCGCTGTAGCCACCAAATTTGCGGGACTGGCGAAATTGGTAGACGCACCAGATTTAGGTTCTGGCGCCGAGAGGTGTGTGGGTTCAAGTCCCTCGTCCCGCACCATTTATCAGCTTGCAGTCAAATAGTAGTTGGGGTATCGCCAAGCGGTAAGGCACCGGGTTTTGATCTCGGCATCCCTAGGTTCGAATCCTAGTACCCCAGCCATCTTATTTCTCTATTTATTTTATATAAAAATGCGATTAAATTTAACTGCACTTAGTCCTATCTGTCAGTTGTTATTTGCTACAAATTTTAATGTCTTTATATAAAAGAAAAGCCACCTTGCGGTGACCTTTCTTTCATATTGATTATTTTAATTCTACTAAAGTTAAATTACATTGAGCTGTTGATGCTGAAGGTAATGCCTCATAATCTTTACCCGCTTGGGGGGTGAATACAAGTTTTTTGCCTAGGCAATGTTCAGGTCCTACGAACTTACCATTGACTATATAATTAATATTATGGGGTGTAATAATTTCACTTTGTAGAGTGATTTCTGCATCTGATGGGATTATAAATTCCTTAAAAAAAGTGCCAGAACCTATTTCATTGAATTGGCTAGGATTCATACTTGCACTAGAGCTTGGCATGCCAATAGATTCATTCCCTTTAAGATAGAGTAATGAGCTGAAGGATTGCCCAAGGCTTCCTCCAACATTCACTTTTTCTATTTTTCCATCTTGTTTTACTTCCATCTCAGTGTAACGGCCATTTTGTCCGTATAGACGGATACGTGCATCAGTTTGTGGATTATAAGCTTTTCCTGCATTTGACAGCTCAGTGTTTACACAACCCGAGAGTAGTAACGCTGCTGTACTGATAAGCATCAATTTTTTCATAATTTTTCCTTTTGTTAATGGTAGAAAATGCTAATTAATGTTCCCTTGTCTTAAAGAAGGTCACATCAGGATAACGTTCTTGTACAAGATTTAAATTAACCATCGTTGGTGCAATGTAAGTAAGATTATCGCCACCATCTAATGCGAGATTTTGCTCATTTTTGCGTTTGAACTCTTCAAATTTTTTGTTATCCGCACATTCCACCCAACGAGCCGTCGCGACATTGACCGTTTCGTAAATGGCTTCAACGTTATATTCTGATTTTAAACGAGAAACGACCACATCAAACTGTAGCACACCGACCGCGCCAACAATTAAATCATTATTGCTTAATGGACGGAATACTTGCACAGCACCTTCTTCAGAAAGTTGTACTAAGCCTTTTAACAATTGCTTTTGTTTGAGAGGATCTTTCAAATGGATACGACGGAATAATTCAGGGGCAAAGTTTGGAATACCGGTAAATTTAAGCTCTTCACCTTGCGTAAAGGTATCACCAATTTGAATAGTGCCATGATTGTGCAAACCTATAATATCACCAGCATAAGCTTCATCGGCATGAGTGCGATCCCCCGCCATAAAGGTAAGCGCATCGGAAATAACCACATCTTTACCAATACGCACGTGTTTAAGTTTCATGCCTTTTTCATATTTACCAGAAACTACGCGTAGGAAAGCCACACGGTCTCGGTGTTTTGGATCCATATTGGCTTGGATTTTAAACACGAAACCAGTGAATTTTTCTTCTTCAGCTGAGACTTTACGCGTGTCAGCTTGACGAGCTTGTGGTGCAGGTGCCCATTCGGTTAAACCATCTAAGAAATGATCGACACCGAAGTTACCTAATGCCGTACCGAAAAAGACAGGTGTTAATTCACCACTTAGGAATAAATCCAAATCAAATTCATTACTTGCACCTTTTACAAGCTCTAATTCATCACGCAATTGTTGGGCTAAGTCATCGCCTACGGCAGCGTCTAATTCAGGGCTATTTAAGCCTTTCACAATGCGTACTTCTTGAATAGTAGAGCCTTGTCCACTTTGATAAAGATAGGTTTCATCTTTATATAAATGATAAACCCCTTTAAACAATTTACCGCAACCAATCGGCCAAGTAATTGGTGCGCAATGGATTTTTAATACGCTTTCCACTTCATCTAATAATTCCATTGGATCACGAATATCACGGTCAAGTTTATTCATGAAAGTGATAATTGGCGTATCGCGTAAACGGGTCACTTCCATTAATTTAATGGTACGTTCTTCAACCCCTTTTGCCGAGTCGATAACCATTAAGCAGCTATCCACAGCCGTCAAAGTGCGATAGGTATCTTCCGAGAAATCCTCATGCCCTGGCGTATCCAATAAATTCACTAAGCATTCATTGTAAGGGAATTGCATCACGGAAGTGGTAATGGAAATACCACGTTGTTTTTCCATTTCCATCCAGTCAGATTTTGCATGCTGTGCAGAGCCTTTACCTTTTACTGAGCCTGCTTTTTGAATGGCATTGCCGTATAACAATACTTTTTCGGTGATGGTGGTTTTACCCGCGTCAGGGTGGGAAATAATCGCAAATGTGCGACGTTTATTCACTTCTTCTAATGGATAACTCATTGTCTTGTTTCTTCTGTTTTAAATAATGCTGTATTGTCGCTGATTTTCAGATTGAGCTCAAATTAAATTGCTTTTCTTTTGTTATCTATAGCTTATTTAGGTGTATGACTCTGTAGTTTCTTTTCTTTAAAATTTTTCATAAAAAAAAGCAAACGTTTGCGCTAAAAGTGCGGTACAATATCCACCGATTTTTTATTCTTATAATTAAAGGTGCAAGCAATGACACAACTTAGTCTAAAAAAAATCTATTCAGGAAAAGTGCGTGATCTTTATGAGATCGATGATAAACGGATGTTAATGGTCGCCAGTGACCGTTTGTCCGCATTTGATGTAATTTTAGATGATCCTATCCCACGTAAAGGTGAAATCCTGACTCAAATTTCTAATTTCTGGTTCAATAAGTTAGCCCATATTATGCCGAATCATTTTACGGGTGATTCAGTTTATGATGTGCTACCAAAAGATGAAGCTGATTTAGTAAAAGATCGCGCAGTGGTTTGCAAACGTTTGAATCCAATTAAGATTGAGTCTATCGTACGTGGTTATTTAACGGGAAGTGGACTAAAAGATTATAAGCAAACAGGTACCATTTGTGGTTTAAAATTACCGGAAGGATTAGTTGAGGCAAGTAAATTACCTGAACCGATTTTTACGCCATCAAGTAAAGAAGAAGTGGGTAATCACGATATCAATATCAGCTATGAACAATGTGAAAAAGCAATTGGTGCAGAGTTAGCGGCACAAGTGAGAGAAAAAGCGATTGCACTTTATGCTGAGGCAGCAAAATATGCGCTGACTAAAGGTATTATTATTTGTGATACCAAATTTGAATTTGGTTTAGATGAAAATGGCACGCTCACTTTAATGGATGAGGTATTAACACCGGATTCTAGCCGTTTTTGGTCAGTTGATACTTATAAAGAAGGAACAAATCCACCGTCATTTGATAAGCAATTTGTACGAGATTGGTTAGAACAAAGTGGTTGGAATAAACAACCGCCAGCACCGAAAGTACCAAAAGAAGTGATTGAAAAAACAGTGGCTAAATATCAAGAGGCGTTGGATTTATTAACAAAATAACATTAACAAACTCCCTGCTATGCTTTAGAATAGCAGGGATTTTTATGGATAAAATATTGTGAATAAAAGAGTATGAAATCTGTTGCGATAGTTGGTTTAGGTTGGCTAGGCTTACCGCTGGCGCTGCACTTAAAAGAGCTTGGTTGGTGTGTAAAAGGCTCAAAACAATCCCCTGATGATGCTCAGAAATTGCATCAGCTAGGCATTGAAACTTATCCTTTTTCGCTTTCTGACGAAATGAAACATTTACCAGACCATATTCGCCCTCTTTTTAATGTAGATGCTCTCATTATCACCCTACCACCTAGCCGTTTTTCTTCTCAACAGTATTGTGAATATCTTGCTTTTTTAGCCAATCAAGCCAAGAAACAAGGTGTACAACATGTACTTTTTACCAGTTCAACTTCTGTTTTTCCTGATATTTCGGGGCAATTTGATGAAAGTTCTCAACGTTCAGCTGAAACAGAAATGGGTAAAACACTGATACAAGCAGAACAGTGCTTGTTCCAATCAGGAATATTGCATTGCGATATTCTTCGACTTGCAGGATTAATTGGTAAACAACGCCATCCGGTTAAATTCTTAGCAGGAAAACACAATTTAAAACAGGGCTATTCGCCTGTTAATTTGGTGTATCTAGAGGATTGCATTCAAGCTATTACTGCCTTACTCATGAATTCAAATGGATTACGAACTTACCATCTTTGTGCTCCAATTCATCCTACTCGAGCAGAATATTACACAAAAGCAGCGGTATTTTATGATTTATCCATACCACAATTTGAATGTAGTGATTCGGATCCGAAACGAATCATTATGGCAGATAAAATTTGTCGAGATTTAGGCTTCGCTTATCGTTATCCAAATCCCGATGATATGTTAGAAAAGCGCAGTGATTTTTGACCGCACTTTTTAAAGACTCACTCACCATAACCACAATGAAGGAAATAAAATATGTCAAATACGATTCTGCAACATTTACCTAAAGGTCAAAAAGTTGGTATCGCTTTTTCAGGCGGGCTAGATACCAGTGCGGCATTACTTTGGATGCGTCAAAAAGGTGCAGTACCTTATGCTTATACAGCAAACTTAGGTCAACCAGATGAAGATGATTACAATGCAATTCCCAGAAAAGCAATGGAATATGGTGCGGAAAATGCTCGTTTAGTGGATTGTCGTGCGCAGTTAGCCCATGAAGGGATTGCGGCTATTCAATGTGGTGCATTCCATATTTCTACTGGTGGAGCAACCTATTTCAATACCACACCACTTGGTCGTGCGGTAACAGGTACGATGCTTGTTGCAGCAATGAAAGAAGATGATGTGAATATCTGGGGTGATGGTTCAACTTTCAAAGGTAACGATATTGAGCGTTTTTACCGTTATGGCTTATTAACCAATCCAAATTTAAAAATTTACAAACCGTGGTTAGATCAACAATTCATCGATGAGTTGGGTGGTCGTTTTGAAATGTCACAATTCTTAATCGCAAATGGTTTTGACTACAAAATGTCGGTAGAAAAAGCCTATTCAACTGACTCTAATATGTTAGGTGCAACTCATGAAGCGAAAGACTTAGAAGAATTAAGCACCGGTATTAAAATTGTGAAACCAATTATGGGCGTGGCATTTTGGGATGAAAATGTTCAAGTAAAACCAGAAGTGGTGACTGTTCGTTTTGAAGAAGGTGTGCCAGTTGCATTAAACGGTAAAACATTTGATAACGTGGTGGATCTTTTCTTAGAAGCAAATCGCATTGGTGGTCGCCATGGTTTAGGCATGTCAGACCAAATTGAAAACCGTATTATTGAAGCAAAATCACGTGGTATTTATGAAGCACCGGGAATGGCATTATTCCATATCGCTTATGAACGTTTAGTAACGGGTATTCATAATGAAGATACTATTGAACAATATCGTATCAACGGTTTACGTTTAGGCCGTTTGTTATACCAAGGTCGTTGGTTTGATCCACAAGCGTTAATGTTACGTGAAACCGCACAACGTTGGGTCGCTCGTGCGGTGACTGGTGAAGTGACATTAGAACTTCGTCGTGGTAATGACTACTCAATCTTAAATACTGAATCACCAAACTTAACTTATGCAGCAGAACGTTTAAGTATGGAAAAAGTGGAAAATGCACCATTTGATCCAATCGATCGTATTGGTCAATTAACCATGCGTAATTTAGACGTAGCAGATACGCGCGGAAAATTAAGTATCTATTCTCAAGTAGGTCTCTTAACTGCAGGGAAAGATTCAGTTTTACCGCAATTAGGTAAAAAATAATTTTCTCCTTTAAATATAAGAAGTGCGGTCGATTTTGACCGCACTTTTAGTAGAAATAATAAAAAACCTTAGGTTTTAGCCTAAGGTTTTTGTTTTTTAGCAAGAATTATTTTTTCTCTTCACATTTGTTGATATCACTACATTTGCCGTAGAGATATAAACTGTGTGCTTTTAATTTGATGCCATGTTGTTCACTGATTTCTTTTTGACGTTGTTCAATAATGTTATCAGTAAACTCAAATACTTTGCCACAATCTTCACAGATAATGTGATCGTGGTGTTCTGTTGGCGCAAGCTCAAAAACAGATTTGTTGCCTTCAAAATTATGGCGAATCAAAATATGCGCTTCATCAAATTGGTTAAGCACGCGATATACAGTTGCAAGGCCAATATCACTGCCTTGCTCTAACAAGATTTTATATACTTCTTCAGCTGAGAAATGTTCATGTTTATGCTCTTGCATTAATGCAAGGATAGTGAGCCGAGGTTCAGTAATTTTTAATCCAGCTTTTTTGAGTAATTTGATGTTTTCTTCAGACATAATGTTCCCTTAAATTTGCTAAATTAGAGATGGTTAAGCTAATTCTGCTAAACACATTTCATCGTAGATTTGTTTTGTCCATTTCTCTACGCGTTCTGCAGTAAGTTCAGGTTGACGATCTTCATCAATACATAAACCGATAAAGTTTCCATCATCTAATAATGCCTTTGATGATTCAAAGGTATAACCATCCGTTGGCCAGTTCCCTACAATAATCGCACCGCGTGGTTCAACGATATCTCGTACTGTACCGATCGCATCACAGAAATAATCTGCGTAGTCTTCCTGATCGCCACAGCCAAAGATACCGACTAATTTGTCAGTAAAATCAATTTCTTCTAGAGTTGGGAAAAAATCATCCCAGTCAGCTTGTGCTTCACCGTAATACCAAGTTGGAATACCGAAAAGTAAAAAATCATAACCTTCGATATCTTCTTTAGAGCTTTTTGCAATGTCACGAATATCAACGAGTTCGTTGCCTAATTGCTTTTGAATCATTTTTGCAATGTTTTCTGTATTACCTGTGTCACTACCGTAAAATAAACCGACAACTGCCATTGTTCTTTCCTTTTGAAATAAAATTAGGTGAGTAGAAAAAAAGATGAGGGATCAAAGCCCCACAATTTGTGCGAACTATAACATAAATGAATTCTCATTTGAATAGAATAATTCTCATTTAAAACGATTAATTCTTATTTAGAAACCTATCAATAGCACGTATCACAAAATCAGGTTTTTCGGCATGAACCCAGTGCCCACAACCATTGATGGTGAAGGAGGTCGCATTCGGGAATTGTTTTAGAATGGTTTCGGTATATTCAGGTTTAATATAAGATGAAAGCCCACCTTTGATGAAGAGTGTAGGCGTATTAGCGAAGACCTCTTGCCAATCCATTAGCTCCGAATAATGTTCAAAAAGTGCGGTCAAATTGAAACGAAAATATTCACTTGAAGTAGGCTCAAAAGATTTCAACATAAATTGCACCACACTCGGATCGGCAATTTCAGTTTCTAAAATAGGCTTAGCTTGTTGACGAGTTTGTGGCTGCGCTTTTTTCACGGCAAACAAACCACGGAACACATCATCATGTCCAGCACTGCTATTTGCGACTGGGGCAATATCAATGACGATCAATTTTTCCACACGTTGTGGTTGAAGAGCGGTCATTTTCATGGCCGTTTTTCCACCCATTGAATGACCAATTAAGATAACCTTATCTAATTGAAGGTGATCGATAAGTTGCCATACATCATCAGCTATGACATAGTAATTCATTGTTTCTGAATGAAAACTATGTCCATGATTACGTAAATCTACGCGTAAAATATTATAGTTATCGCTAAATGCACGCGCGATGACGCCAAGATTATTCATATCCCCAAACAAGCCATGAATGAAAACTAAAGTAGGCGAATTAATTGATTGTTTTGCTTGGTGAAATTGATGGTTTAATAATTGGGAAGATGACATATATTTTGCGTGAGAATTTGGTTAGAAATCGTTATAATGGACGAAAATTTTAGCAAACGGAGAGAAAAAAATGAAGATAATTGAAGTCGATGAAGAATTATATCAATACATTGCGGCACAAACTCAATCTATTGGAGAAAGTGCGTCTGATATTCTTCGCCGTTTGTTGAATTTACCCACTCACGCAACAAGCTCGGTTGATTTCTTTGAATCAGTCACGTCAGCTGAAACGCCAAAAAGTGCGGTGCATTCTGAGCCTGTTTTAACGGAAAAAACAACCGAAGCATCACAACCAAAAGTTGAGCCTGTCGAACCACCAAAAGCAGTGAAAAAACAATCAGATGAAGCAATCAATCACATTGTTGATAAAGTGCGTGCACTCTTGAATTCTGCTGAATTTAAAGAAGAGCCAAAAGCAGTTGTGCGTTTTTTAAGTATATTACGTACGCTTTATCGTACCAATCCAGAAAGCTTTGCACAGGCAACCGAAAGCTTGCAAGGCCGTACTCGTGTGTATTTTGCTCGTGATGAAGGAACGTTGCTTGTAGCGGGTAATCACACGAAACCAAAACAAATTCCTGACACACCATATTGGGTGATTACCAATACCAATAGTAATCGTAAGATGCTCATGCTAGAAGGGGCGATGCAATCTATGCATTTGCCGGAATATTTAATTGACGAAGTTCGCCCTTATTTCGTTAGTAACTAATTCGATGCAAAAATTCCCTTGGCAAGCATTTGCCCAAAATTCAGCGTATGCAGATCAGATCGCGTTGCGAAATTCGCAGGGCGATCCTTTTACTTGGGTGGAACTTGCTGAGAAAATTAATCAAGTGGAAGCCTTTCTTTTACAACAAGGTGTGACAGCGCAAAGTGCGGTCGCTTTTTGTGGTAAAAATTCAGAACAGATCTTATTTCTCTATTTAGCGGTCATTCAGCTAGGCGCAAAAATTTTAGGTATCAATCCGGCATTTCCTCAAGAAAAAAGAGAAGAGTTGTGCCAAGTGTATGGTGTGGATTTTTGTTATCAAAGCGAAGATATTCGCTATTTAGTTACTAAAGTATTACCCGAACATAAAGCGAATTTTACAAAAGCAGCCACGATGACGCTCACATCGGGTTCGACTGGTTTGCCTAAGGCGGTGGTGCATAATATTTCTGCTCATTTAGCTAATGCGGAAGGCGTTTGTGCCTTAATGAATTTTGGCAAAGATCAATCATGGCTACTTTCTTTACCGCTTTATCATGTTTCTGGACAAGGTATTGTGTGGCGTTGGCTTTACGCAGGGGCAACCTTAGTTTTACCGAAAGAAGATTTTTATCAATCTATTGGTGAGGTTTCCCATGTTTCTCTCGTGCCAACTCAATTACAACGTTGGTTTGATTATTTGGTAGAGCATCCTCAATCTATTCATACGCAAGCGGCATTATTGGGTGGAACGCAAATCCCTGTTAAATTAACCCAAGCATTAAATGAATTAGGGATTCGAAGTTATTCAGGTTATGGTATGACCGAAATGGCTTCTACCGCATTCGCTAAACAATCAGATGGAAAAATAGGTGTGGGGCAGCCTTTGCTTGGTAGAGAGTTCAAGTTAGTGAATGAAGAAGTTTGGTTAAAAGGTGCCGGGCTTGCCATGGGATATTGGCGCAATGGGTGTGTTGACCCACTAACTAATGTTGAAGGTTGGTTCCAAACCAAAGATAAAGGTCAATGGCTTGATGATGAATTAGTCATTCAAGGCCGATTGGATAATATGTTTATTTCTGGCGGTGAAAATATTCAGCCGGAAGAAATTGAAAAAGTGATTGCACAATCAGATTTAGTGAAGCAAGTCTTTGTTTTGCCTAAACATGATGAGGAATTTGGCCATCGTCCTGTCGCGATTGTTGAATTTCATACCTCATTTAATGAAAGTGCGGTTGAATCTCTCAACGTTTTTTTACAAGGGCGATTGGAACGATTTAAGCAACCCGTTGCCTACTATGAACTCCCGAAGGATTTAATCCAAGGGGCAATAAAGATTTCTCGCAAAGCACTCGCCGATTGGCTGTCGCAAAAATAGGAAAGTTAGTTTAATGAAAAAAATCTCTCGTGTTTTGACCGCACTTGGTCTTTCATTTGTTTTTACGCTGGCACTTTCTCAGCCTGTTTGGGCAGAGAATAGTAATGCTGATTTACCGTCGGAAAAAACGCTAAAAAGTGAATTAGCCGAGGTACAAAAATTACCGGATGGTGATGAAAAGACAAATAATATTGCGACAATCCAGGCTTCGCTTGATTTCTTGCAACAAATTCAAACACAGCAAAAAAATAATAACGATTTGCAGGATACGCTTATTGATGCAGATTCTGAAATTCAGAAGAATAGTGCTGATCTTCAAAATCTTAAAAAACAGCTAAGCACGCCAAGTAACACCGATTATGCTTCACAAAGCTTAGCCAATCTACAGGCTCAAGTTGAGAAACTGACCAATCAACAACAAGATGCCCAATCTGCATTAAGTGCGGTGAATACGCAACTTGCAGGGCAGAGCTCTGTGTCGGAACGTGCTCAAACAGCCTTAACAGATAATGTTAAACGTACGCAAGAATTGAATCAGAAATTAGCTGATCCAACGACAAGTTCACTATTAAAACAGCAAATTCAGCTTGAATTACAACTGATTGAGCTAAAAAATATCTATAATCAAGTGCTGTTAAAAAATAGCGATCAGTTGACTGTGCTTTATCGAAGTCGATATGAGTTATTAAATACTCGTGTTCAAGCATTGCAGCAACAAATTGCAGCCATTCAAGAAGCGATTAATCAAAAGAATTTGGCTAAAACACAAAACCAAGTTGAGCAAGCACAACAACAAAGCCAAAATGTTGAGCAAAATCCGTTGATTCAGAAAGAATTGAATTTGAATGCACAGCTTAGCCAATATTTACTTGAGCAAACTGAGAAAACCAATACATTAACGCAAGATGAATTGCGCATGCGAAATGTATTGGATAACTTGACGCAGACACAGCGTACCATTGATGAGCAAATCAGTGCGTTACAAGGCACGTTGGTGCTTTCTCGCATTATTCAGCAACAAAAACAAAAATTACCGACCAATTTAAATATTCAAGGTCTTTCAAAGCAAATTGCGGATTTGCGTGTACAGATCTTCGATATTACGCAGAAACGTAATGAGCTTTATGATATTGATGCTTACATCAGTAAAATAGAGCAGGATGAAAATAAATCGTTTACACCGGCAGAAAAAACACAATTAACCAATTTACTCACTGAACGTCGTAAAGTAGGGTCAGATTTAATTAAGTCGTTGAATAACCAATTGAATTTGGCGATTTCCTTAGAGTTAACCCAACAGCAAATTACTCAAATCAGTGATCAGATTCAGTCTAAACTCGACCAACAAAGTTTCTGGGTAAAAAGTAATAATCCAATTAATCTTGATTGGTTCAAGAAATTACCGATGTCACTCAAAGCACAATTTGATGGCATTGGAAAGAAAATCGGCTTTCCGACAAACTTTGATAATTTGCCGTATTTACTCACTTACGTCTTTATTTTGTTTGTGATTGGTGGATTGATTTTTAAATTTAAAGAGTCGATTAAACAACGCTTAGCTGTGATTAATGGTGAGATTAACACGCTTCGTTCGGATAGCCAATGGCATACGCCACTTGCGTTATTTTATACGGCGCTTTTATCGTTATCAGGCACCCTGTGGTTCTTAGCGACTTGCCAACTTTTAGGCTTTTTCTTTGTGAAAAATCCACAAGAGTTTTGGGAGTGGTCGCTTAGCATGGCGGGCTATTGGTGGTTCTTTAGTTTTATCTTAGCTATTCTTCGTCCGAATGGTATTTTAGTGTGCCATTTTGGTTTTACTAAAGAGAGTGCAGCGAGCCTACAAGACGTCACGAAACGTATTATTGTTTCTGTTGTGTTATTACTGAATACGTCAATTTTCAGTAATGTCATGGATACAGGTTTAGCAAATGACGTATTGGGTGAAATTAATACCATTGTTGCTTTGCTTTTCTGCATTGTAATTATTGCACCACGTTTTATTCGTACTGAAAAATCATTGAGTTCAACGACAACAGATAAGCGTGATAGAACGCTTTTAAAAATTATGCGCGTTTTATTGCAATTGGTCCCTGTTATTTTAATTGTACTAATTGCTTTAGGCTATTATTACACCGCCTTAAATTTAATTACGCATATTATTAATACCTACATTGCATGGGTGGTGTGGTCGTTGGTGCGTCATACAATTTATCGCGGTGTGACTGTTGCATCAAGACGTTTAGCTTATCGTCGTCTACAAGAAAAACGTCAACAAAAACAACAAGATTTAAATGATGGCTCACCATCTGATGATGTGGTCGTAATTACCGAACAAGAAGAGGGATTGGCCTTAAATGAAGTGCGTAGCCAGTTACTACGCTTTGCCGATCTCTTTATTTGGACCGCACTTTTTGCCATCTTCTATTATGTATGGTCAGATTTAGTGACTGTTGTAAGTTATTTACGTGATATTACCTTGTGGCAACAAACTTCAACAACTGAAGCGGGCGTGGTGACAGAAACGATCTCACTCTTTAACTTGATTGTTGCATTAATTATTGTCGTGATTACCTATATTTTAGTGCGTAATATTCAAGGTATTTTAGAAATATTGCTCTTCTCGCGAGTGAAACTTTCGCAAGGTACGCCTTATACCATTACAACATTATTAACCTATATCTTGGTTGCAGTGGGTGGCGCATGGGCATTTTCGACGCTTGGGATGTCATGGTCTAAATTACAATGGTTATTTGCTGCCCTTTCCGTTGGTCTCGGTTTTGGTATGCAGGAAATTTTTGCGAACTTTGTTTCCGGTATCATTTTATTATTTGAACGTCCAATTCGTGTGGGCGATACCGTGACCATCAACGATGTAACAGGTACGGTAGCAAAAATCCGTATTCGAGCTATCACGATGATCGATCCGGATCGAAAAGAAGTGATTGTGCCAAATAAATCTTTTGTAACCGGACAAGTGACTAACTGGGCATTGTCTAATACCGTTACTCGTTTAGTGGTGTCCGTTGGGGTGGCTTATGGTTCAGATTTAGAGTTAGTGAAACGTTTATTATTGCAAGCTGCAAATGAGCAACCAAACATCTTAAAAGATCCAGAACCAAGAGCGCTATTTTTAACCTTTGGTGCAAGTACGTTAGATCACGAACTACGTGTTTATGTTGGGCAAGTGTCTGAGCGAAATGATACGCTTGATGCACTCAATCGTCGTGTAAATCAGTTATTTGCAGAAAATAATATTGATATTGCATTCAATCAATTAGATATCTTTATTAAGAATAAAGATACAGGCGAAGAAATTCCATTTATTGATGTGGCAAAATTAGCCCAAAATCATTAATTAAAGAGAGAAAATATGGCAGGGAATACTATCGGACAACTTTTTCGTGTGACAACCTTTGGGGAGTCACATGGTATTGCATTAGGCTGCATCGTTGATGGTGTGCCACCGAATCTTGAATTATCGGAAGCCGATATTCAACCAGATTTAGATCGTCGTAAACCTGGTACATCGCGTTACACTACGCCACGTCGTGAAGACGATGAAGTACAGATTTTATCTGGGGTATTTGAAGGTAAAACAACCGGTACCAGCATTGGGATGATCATTAAAAATGGTGATCAACGTTCACAAGATTATGGCGATATCAAAGATCGTTTCCGTCCTGGGCATGCAGATTTTACCTATCAACAAAAATACGGTATTCGTGATTATCGTGGTGGTGGACGCTCTTCTGCGCGCGAAACCGCCATGCGTGTTGCAGCGGGAGCGATTGCGAAGAAATATTTACGTGAGCAGTTTGGCATTGAAGTGCGTGGTTTTTTAAGCCAAATCGGCGAAGTGAAGGTTGCGCCACAAACTGTAGGCAAAATTGATTGGGATAAAGTAAACAGCAATCCATTTTTCTGTCCAGATGAAAGTGCGGTCGAAAAATTTGATGAATTAATCCGTGAATTGAAAAAAGAAGGCGATTCGATTGGGGCAAAGCTAACGGTGATTGCAGAGAATGTCCCTATTGGTTTAGGGGAGCCTGTTTTTGATCGACTTGATGCAGATTTAGCCCATGCTTTAATGGGGATTAATGCTGTTAAAGGTGTAGAGATTGGCGATGGTTTTGCCGTGGTTGAACAGCGTGGAAGTGAACATCGTGATGAAATGACTCCAAATGGTTTTGAAAGCAACCATGCAGGGGGGATTTTAGGTGGCATTAGCTCAGGTCAGCCAATCATTGCGACCATTGCTCTAAAACCAACGTCCAGTATCACGATTCCAGGACGTTCTATTAATTTAGCGGGAGAACCTGTGGAAGTGGTGACAAAAGGTCGTCATGATCCTTGTGTGGGAATCCGTGCAGTACCCATTGCAGAGGCGATGGTCGCGATTGTGTTACTCGACCATTTATTGCGTTTTAAGGCACAATGCAGATAACTCTTTTAAATTAAGTTTATTTTTTCTTTTATTGAAGATAAGGTCATTCGTTTTAGGAAATCTTATGAATAAATCTTTAGCAAAATTACTTTCAAGTGCGGTTGTTTTAGGGAGTGTTTTTTTCTCGTTACAAACAATGGCATCACCACAAGATTGGCAACGTATTAAACGTCCAATTCCAGCAACAGACGGTAAAGCGAATCCAATTGGTAGCTATTCGAATGGTTGTATTATCGGAGCGGAGCCATTGCCTTATAAAGGTGAGGGATACCAAGTCATTCGTATGAATAAAAACCGCTATTATGGTCATCCGGATATGATTGCTTACTTACAGCGTCTTGGACAAAAGGCGAAGTCAGCAGGCTTACCAACGATGTTAGTTGGGGATATTGCTATGCCAGGCGGTGGTCGCTTTTTAACGGGGCATGCAAGCCATCAAATGGGATTAGATGCGGATATTTGGTTGCGTATGGGCACCATGACAGACAGTGAAGCACTAAATTCAGATGGAAAAGGCTTGCTTGTGGTGAATCGTCAAACACAACGTGTTGATGAAAATGTGTGGAATAACAATCACGCCACGTTAATTAAACTGGCGGCGCAAGATCCCAAAGTGACCCGTATTTTTGTGAACCCCGCGATTAAATTAAAACTTTGTCAAACTGCAGGAGACGATCGTGCTTGGTTACACAAAATTCGCCCATGGTTTGGACATGACTCACACTTCCACGTGCGTATTGCTTGTCCGAAAGATGCCGCTTATTGTGAAGATCAAGCACCTGTACCAGCAGGCGATGGTTGTGGTGATGAACTTTATTCTTGGTTTGAACCCGCAAAACCAGGTTCAGGCTCTTCTAAACCAAAAGTGACACCACCAGAACCGTTTTTATGCCAACAAGTGTTGAGTTCGCCAAATAGTAGCGAATGGTTAGAGTAGGAGTGAAATCATGGAATTGGGGATTGATATATTAGCCATGCTTTTTGCTGCTGCCTTTATTGCCGCATTTATTGATGCGATAGCGGGTGGCGGAGGCTTAATTACAATCCCTGCCTTATTAATGACAGGTATGCCACCAGCAATGGCATTAGGCACGAATAAATTACAAGCATTCGGCGGTGCATTGTCGGCAAGTATTTATTTTCTGCGTAAAAGAGCGGTCAATTTACCAGAGTTTTCTTTCATCTTACTGGTGATTTTTATCGGCTCGGTGATTGGTACGTTACTCATACAAAATTTAGATGCATCATTAATTAAAAAAGGGCTTCCATTTCTCATTTTAGCGATCGGCTTATACTTTTTATTTACGCCTAAATTGGGCGAAAGTGATCGCAAACAACGAATTTCTTACGGTGTTTTTGCATTATGTTTTGGTTCATTACTGGGGTTTTATGACGGCTTTTTCGGGCCGGGAACAGGTTCATTAATGAATCTTGCTTGTGTGACGTTACTTGGATTTAACCTCACTAAAGCGACGGCGCATGCCAAAGTGATGAATTTAACCTCAAATTTAGCCTCATTAATTTTTTTTCTAATTGGTGGTCATGTGCTTTGGACTGTCGGTTTAGTGATGATGGCAGGAAGCCTGATAGGTGCAAATTTAGGGGCTAAAATGGTGATGGCAAAAGGCAAACAACTGATTAGACCGATGGTGGTGATTATGTCATTTATCATGACGATAAAAATGGCGTATGATCAAGGTTGGTTTCATTTTTAACAATTGATTATGACAGATTCTCAGAAAAAATTACGTATTACAGCACGAACGGGCTATGAACCACATTTTTCATGGTCATATTTGCACCCGAAAAATTGGGGCATTTGGCTTGGTATTTTTGTGCTTTTGTTACTTGCTTTTGTGCCGTTTCGTTTACGCGATAAAATGGCCGAGAAACTGGCGCGTGCGCTGACGAAAAAAATTGGTAAACCACGTATTCGTGCCGAGATTAATTTGAAACTTTGTTTTCCAGATTGGACGGATGAGCAACGTAACAAAGTAATTGAAGAGATGTTTGTGACAGTCGCACAAGTAATGCTCGGTATTGGTGAAATTGCCATTCGTTCTAAAAAACATTTACAGAAACGTAGCGAATTCATTGGCCTTGAGCATATCAAGCAAGCGAAAGCCGAAGGGCATAACATCATTTTAATGGTGCCACATGGTTGGGCGATTGATGCCTCTGGCATTATTTTGCATACACATGGCATGCCGATGACATCAATGTATAACCCTCACCGAAATCCATTAGTAGATTGGTTATGGACTTTAGCTCGTCAGCGTTTTGGCGGGAAAATGCATGCTCGCCAAAATGGGATTAAGCCGTTTTTAGCGCATATCAAGCAAGGTCAAATGGGATACTATCTTCCAGATGAGGATTTTGGTGCCGAGCAAAGTGTCTTTGTGGATTTCTTTGCCACTTATAAAGCCACCCTTCCTGGGTTAAATAAAATGGCGAAATTAGCAAAAGCGGTCGTTATTCCAATGTTCCCACGCTATAACGCTAAGAGTGGGAAGTATGAAATGGAAATTCGCCCACCGATGCAATTAAGCGAAGACCCTGAGCAATCAGCCCGTGCGATGAACGAGGAGATTGAATATTTTGTTACACCAACCCCCGAACAATATGTCTGGATTTTACAGCTTCTTCGTACCCGAAAAGACGGGGAAGATATTTACCCAGATTAATTCATTTTATTTATAAAAGTGCGGTCAAAATTCACCGCACTTTTGTATTTTTATATGCTAGAATGCGAGCCTAAAAACAGGATTTTTTCTTACTCTTTTTTGAGCAATTATTTATGAACAAACAACTTGAATTAATCAAATCTTCTATCAAATCTATCCCAAATCATCCAAAAGAAGGCATCATTTTCCGTGATATCACGAGTTTACTCGAAGTGCCTGCGGCTTTCAAAGCCACAATCGATTTGATCGTTGAAAAGTATAAAGATCAAGGTCTTACAAAAGTCATTGGTACCGAGTCTCGCGGATTCATTTTTGGTGCGCCAGTTGCATTAGCATTAGGCTTGCCATTTATCCCCGTTCGTAAACCGGGCAAATTACCTCGTGAAGTGATTGCACAGTCTTATCAATTAGAATACGGTCAAGACACCCTTGAATTGCACACTGATGCGATTTCACAAGGCGATAATGTGTTAATCATTGATGACTTGTTGGCAACAGGTGGTACAGTTGAAGCTACCGTGAAATTAGTTCAACGTTTAGGTGGTGAAGTGAAACATGCTGCCTTTGTGATTAATTTGCCAGAATTAGGGGGCGAAAAACGCTTACGTGATTTAGGCATTGATTGCTACACCTTAGTGAATTTTGAAGGCCATTAATTTTTAAAGAGATGCAATGAGCTACCAAGTTTTAGCCAGAAAATGGCGACCAAAAAACTTTTCTGAAGTAGTGGGGCAAAGCCATGTACTCACTGCTTTGGAAAACGGTTTAAAAGAAAACCGTTTGCATCATGCTTATTTATTTTCCGGCACCCGTGGCGTGGGTAAAACCTCTATTGCTCGTTTATTTGCGAAAGGCTTGAACTGCGTAAACGGTATTACTGCCGATCCTTGCGGTGAATGTGAAAACTGCAAAGCGATCGAAGCTGGCAACTTTATTGATTTAATTGAAATCGATGCGGCTTCTCGTACCAAAGTAGAAGATACGCGTGAGTTATTAGACAATGTGCAATATAAGCCGGTAGTAGGGCGTTATAAAGTCTATCTTATCGATGAAGTGCATATGCTTTCCCGCCATTCTTTCAATGCGTTGTTAAAAACCTTGGAAGAACCACCTGAATATGTGAAATTTCTACTCGCGACAACGGATCCGCAAAAATTGCCAATTACGATTTTATCCCGTTGTATGCAATTTCATCTCAAAGCATTAGATGAACCGCAAATTTCAGCACATCTTAATCGGGTGCTTACTGCCGAAAATATTTCCTTTGATGCGCCAGCATTAGATAAATTAGCCAAAGCAGCACAGGGTAGTATTCGTGATAGCTTAAGTTTAACGGATCAAGCCATTGCCATGGGCAACGGTAAGGTTTCTACCGATGTGGTGAATACTATGCTTGGGCTGTTAGATGAAGACCAACCGATTGAAATCATTTACGCCTTACATCAAGGTAACGGTGAGCGTTTAATGAAAACCATCCAAACGGTGGCAGAAAAAGCGGGCGATTGGGATGAGTTACTGGCAGAAACGGCTGAGAAATTGCATCAAATTGCGTTAATGCAGCTACTTGCTAAAAATGCCACGGATGAAAACGATCACTTAGGTTTTCTAGCCAAACATATTTCACCGGAAGACGTACAATTCTTCTATCAAGTGATTGTATCGGGTCGAAAAGAATTAGCTTCAGCGCCAAATCGTCGAATTGGTGCAGAAATGACATTATTGAGGGCATTGGCATTCCACCCAAAGTTCCTTACGGCAGCACAAACGCCTAAACAAGGCGGGCTATCCCCTGAAAATACACAGAAAAGTGCGGTTGAAAATCAGCCTGTTTCTGGGTATGTGGATATGCCGGTGCTGTCGCAAAACATCAAAGCAAATTATTCTGCACAAGCGCAAAAGCCGATGGCTCAATCAGCTGTTGTGCATTCTTCACCTTCTCAACCTGTTTCCACGCAAACCACATCTTCATTGAATTTAGCTAGCCTTGCTGCGCTAGAGGCATTGAATCAATTAACGCAAATTGAGCAATCAGAGCGCCAACATCATCATGATGAACAGCAAGCCGCCGTAGAAGAAACCTTACATCATCTCCAAGAGTTGGATGAGCAAAAAAATTCACCAAAAATGACCGCACTTCCTGTGCGAGAGATGACACCACCGAAAGCGACGCAAACGAAAGCCGCGGTGTCAAATCCAATGACTCAACAAGCTGATGAGTTAAAGCAAGGTATTGAGACGGTTGAAAATACTATTGATGACAACGCTGAAATGGATGCCGAAGAGCAAGAAATTCTGGATGCGGAAACTTACCGTTGGGAGTGGAGCAATCCGGATTTAGCCAAAGTAGATAGTGGTGTGCGTCCTTCTGATATTAAACAGGCGATGTTGAAAGATGTGACACCAGAATTACGGGAGAAAATTATTCAAATTACGCAAAAACAAGATCCTTGGACGGATATCGTCGAACGCTCTGGCGTGATTGGCTTTTCAAAAGAATTGGCATTAAATTGCTTTATTAAGTCGCAAACAGAAGATGAAATTCAACTCGGGCTTCATTCTGAAAAAGCCCATTTAAAACAAGATCGAAATATTAAAAATTTACTGGAGCATCTTGAACGTTTATATGAAAAGCCAGTCAAATTGTCGATTTTTGTTGAAGATTCCGATGTTTTAACCCCGATGGATTATCGCAAAAAAGTTTATCAAGACTTGCGTGAACAGGCGCGTACGGATTTACAGCAAGATAAAAAACTGCTTTTATTACAAAAAGAGTTTGATGCGAAGTTGGATGTTGAAAGCATTCGACCAGTTTAAAACTCGTTTCTCTAAATTTTAACTTTATAAAGGAAAAAATATGGCGTTTAGCTCTCTTTTTACTCTTATTGATGACATTGCATCGATTCTTGATGATGTCGCCTTGATGACCAAAATAGCAGCCAAGAAAACCGTTGGTGTAGTAGGTGATGACTTAGCCTTAAATGCTAATCAGGTAACAGGGGCATCTTCCGATCGTGAATTACCCATTGTTTGGGCAGTAACCAAAGGATCCTTAGTCAATAAAGTCATTTTAATTCCAATTGCTTTACTGCTTTCTGCATTTTTACCTTGGTTGATCGTGCCACTTCTGATGATTGGTGGGGCATATTTATGTTTTGAAGGTGTAGAGAAAATTCTACATAAATTTATTGCTCATGAAGAGCACGAAGAAAAAACAACCTTTAATGAAGCCGCTAAAATTAAAGGGGCAATTCGTACCGATTTTATTCTTTCCGCTGAAATTATTATTATTGCATTGGGCGAATTAACAGAAGCGAGCTTGCTCACTCGCATCATTTCTCTTTCAATAGTGGGTATCGGAATTACTATTTTTGTTTATGGCTTGGTCGCATTGATTGTTAGAGCGGATGATTTCGGTTTATACCTTATCAAAAAAGGTGGTGTGGCGAAGTCAATCGGTAATGCAATTTTAGTGATTATGCCAAAATTTATGCGTTCACTTAGTTTTATCGGTACGCTTGCGATGTTCTTAGTCGGTGGCGGTATTTTCGTACATAATGTGGATTTCATTCATCATTTGCTCGCTGATTATCAATTAGCTGATGGCTTATTAGGTAATGTAGCGACGTTAGTCGTGGGTGTGATCGTAGGCGCGATTGCTTGTGCGATTGTATTACCCGCGATGAAATTATTTGGCAAACACTAAAAACGAGATAAAAAATAACCGCACTTTGATTGTTTCAAGGTGCGGTTTTTTTATGGGCGAAATAGATTATTTACGAGAAGTGTAATCGCCGACACAGACCCATTTATAACTGGTTAAGGCTTCTAATCCCATTGGGCCACGAGCATGAAGTTTTTGGGTACTTACCGCCACTTCTGCACCTAAACCAAATTGTCCGCCATCGGTGAATCGAGTACTTGCATTAACATACACGGCTGCCGCATCTACTTGATTGATAAATTGAGTGGCTAGTCGTTGATTTTCCGTCAAGATACTTTCTGAATGTTGCGTGCCATATTCACGAATATGAGCAATTGCCGCATCCATATCTTCAACGACCACAACATTGAGATCCAATGAGCCCCATTCTTGGCGTAGTGCTTGTTCAGTCACTTCTTGCACATCGACATTTGCAGCTTGAAGAATAGAAAGTGCGGTCGATTTTGCATGGAATTTCACTTTTTTCTCAGCTAAATATTTCGCGAGTTTTGGTAGGAAGGTTTCTGCAATCGAGCGTTGAACTAAAAGCGTTTCCAACGTATTACATGTGCTTGGACGTTGGCATTTTGCATTAGCAATCACTGCAAGGGCTTTTTCTTGGTCAGCACTTTCTTCCACAAAAAGATGGCAAACGCCCACACCACCGACAATCACCGGAATAGTAGAATGTTGTTTACAAAGCTCATGTAAACCGGCGCCCCCGCGAGGAATAATCATATCCACATAGCGATCCAATTTAAGCAGTTGCATCACAAGTTCACGATTCGGATCCGTAATGGCTTGGACTGCATGGCGTGGTAATCCTGCTTGTTCAAGGGCATTTTGTACCACTTCTACTAAAATTTGGTTGGAATGTTGTGTTTCCTTTCCGCCCCGTAAAATCACGGCATTACCGGTTTTTAAGCAAAGGCTTGCTACATCAATGGTGACATTGGGACGTGCTTCGTAAATGGTTCCAATTACACCAAGCGGAGTACGAACTCGTTCGATCTTTAATCCGCTATCCAAGGTGCACCCATCAATGATTTTACCCACTGGATCGGCGAGCGAAATCACATGGCGCACATCATTCGCAATGCCTTTTAGACGATCTTCGGTTAATAAAAGGCGATCAATTAAGGCTTCAGATAAGCCATTTTGTTTTGCGACTTCAATATCTTTTTGGTTTGCAGCAAGAATACGCTCCGCTTGTTGTTCTAATTGATCCGCAATAATACTGAGTGCATGATTTTTTTCAGTGGTGTTTAACTGCGCTAAAATAAAGGCTGCATCTTTGGCCTGCTTGCCCATTTGTTCTAACATATCGAATCCCTTGTTATTGCAACAAAATATGGTGTAGCTTATCGTAAAAATGAGCACGGTGAAATGATTAAATTTAAGGATTTTGTGAATTCGGTGTGAATGGGTTATGATTTGCCCGACTTTATGACATAGGGAAGTATTTAAAATTCACAGGTTCTACAGATTGTACTATTTACAGTTGTAAAATAGACAATAATAAGAATTTTGAAAAATATAACGAATAGTAGGGGGGAGATAAAATATGAAAAGTGACTTTTTTAGTGTTTTAAAGATGTCAGTAATTTCAACTTTATTTATGTATGTATTAGCTCTATATAAATTTAACTTTGATTTTAAGAAAGTTAGTTTGTTAGTGACTCTTAAATGGTTTCCTTTAATATTCATTTTACTTCTATTTTGTTTTTATTTAGGAAAAAGTATGAAAGGTAAGTATCGTGAATAATTTTTTATTCCTTCAGAGATCCTATCCATTTATTTTTTGCTAATTAGCAAAAATCATAATACATTTTTTTACCAGTTAAAGTTAATGTTTGCATGAGTTATCCATTACTTCGTTTTCTTCGGTAATTTATCATTTGTTTCATCATCTTGCTCTTGGAAATCGAAAACAGGTAATCCCCAACCAAATCGAACTGCAAGTAAGCGCAATGCAAAACCACTGAATAACGTGAGTAAAATTGAAAGCGTGTGTTCTACTTGAATGTATTGTAATGCCATATACATAGCGGCAGAGAAGAATGACACGCTCGCGTAAAGTTCCTTTTGGAACACAAGGGGAATGCGGTTACACAGTAAATCACGTAATACACCACCAAATGCACCCGTTACCGTTGCCGCAATGGATGTCACAGTAAAGCCATAGCCCATATCAATGGCAATCTGCGCACCGATAATGGAATACACGATTAATCCTAAGGCATCTAACACCAAGAAAATTGTGCGGAAGTAGCGCATGAAATGTTTGATGAAGGGCGCGATAAAAACGGTTAATACAGCGGCACCAGCCACCATAATGAAATATTCAGGATGTTTAACCCAGCCAACAGGGTAGTGACCTAGTAATACATCGCGTACTGTACCACCGCCAATCGCCGTTACACAGGCAATAATAATTACCCCGAAAATATCCATTTTTTCTCGTCCAGCGGCTAATGCGCCAGTAATTCCTTCGGCGGTAATTCCAATAATATAAAGTACGCTTAATAGCATTTTTTTGTGGTTCCTAAAGTGCGGTTATAATTTTGCTTATTTTAAAAGGGAATGAGTCAAAATGCACGAAAGCCATTAAAAAAAGCTGTAAATTTTGGCATAATGACGCCTTCTTTTTCTAATCGAGAATCTTATGTCAGAAGAACAATCCAAACCCTTAGCCGCATTTCTTGCTCTCTTGCCAATTGGGTTGCTATTAATTATTGAATTTTTTGCAGAGTCTTTGCAATCTGCTGAAAAACTGATTCCTCATTTAGCCTTTGGTGTGCTGATTGCTCAGCTACTTTGTTTGGTTGCCTTTATTAAAGGCGAAATTTGTCCAGGACAACGTGGACGTTTAATCAAAGCAAATGTCTGTTTTGTACTTTATTGGTTAGTTTGGCTTGGAATGAGCTTAGCCTCAACACATCATTACGTGATGACTGATATTGTTAGCTTATGCGGATTATCTGCCGTATATGCAGTATGGAAACAACCTAAAGATGAATCGGCTCGGCGTGGTTTTCTCTTAATGGCATCGTTGGTAAGTGGATTGGGTGTGATTGCGTATTTGATGATTTTCTTTGGCAATCCAACACCCAATTTCGTGCAATATAATCCATTGGCGCAAGCGGTGATGGGGGTATTATTGGCGAATTTATGCTTGTCTGTTTCTCGTAATCGTCTGCAAGGTTTCATTGCGTTACTGCCATTATTGATGATTTTACTGCTTGCACTGAATGCGTTGGCAGTATTGATCTTTATTATTTATCAAGGTGTAAGTGCGGTCAGTTTTGATGGTGTTTTCGCATATGGAATTTATTTTGTTCTTCATTTAGTTATAGCAGGGGGATTGCTTTTACACAGTGTTAATAAATGGAAACTTAGTTATAACAGCTTACTCATTTTGTTCTTTATGGCAGCGAGTTTGGCTGTCTGGGCAATGTTTATTTAATGGATAAAATAAAATCTTACGCTGCCCCGATGTTAGTCGTGGGCTGCGTGTTATTCGGTTTAGGAAGCCTAATTGTTAAGTTTGTGCCAGTGGGTGGTTATGCCATTGCATTTTGGCGTTTACTTATTGCCTCTTTTATTTTCTGGTTCTTAATGAAATTAAAAAGACAGCGTTTCCCAAAAAGCCGTAAAGCGATGATGTATGCCGCATTAGCCGGCATCTTTTTAGCTTTTGATTTATCTTTTTGGCATGAAAGTGTATATGCCGTAGGGCCGGGTATTTCAACGTTGCTGAATAGCTTGCAGATTTTCTTTTTGGCAGCAATTGGCTATCTTTTCTTTGGTGAACGCCAAACGAAATTACAAATGTTAAGCCTTTTTCTAGCGGTTGCGGGTGTAGTCTTAATCTCAGGGGAAGAGTTACAACATAATTTTGATGGTATGTACGGCATTATCATTGGGCTCATTTCGGCAGGCATGCTTGCCGCTTCAATGATTATGATTAAAAAAGTGCACGAAGAAGAACCCACCGCTTTATTTTCGTTAATGTTTATTTTGAGTTTAAGTGGAGTCTTTGTCTTAATTATTCCTTCGCTAATTTTTAATCCTGATAATCTTTATCCAACCACTTTCACAGATTGGGGATTGGTGTTTATTTATGGTGCAGTGATGCAATGTGTCGCCTGGGGCATGATTGCTTATACCATTCCTTATTTGTCGTTAGGTTTAACTGGTTTGTTGCTTCTTTCTGAACCGGTGGTGGCGCTCGTAATTGATTATTTTGGCTTGGATAAGCCAATCAATCATTGGCAATGGGCGGGGGCAGTGCTGACATTAGTGGCGATTTATCTGGGTTCTCAAAAAAACAAAACCGCTTAAAACAAAAAAGTGCGGTAAATTTCACCGCACTTTATCTTCACATTAAACCAATTACTCAGCTGCTTTCTTTTTCAAGTATTGATAGAGCTCGTCTTTAATCCGTAATTTTTCTTTTTTCAAGTTCTCAATTTCCGTATGAGTAGCGAGTTCTATGTTATCAATCTTATTTTTGATCTCTTGGTCTAACACATTGTGTTTTTCAAACAAGCGATCAAAATAAGCATCTTTGTTTTTAAGCTTAGTGATTAAATCGCGAAATTCAGGAAACATAGGTTACTCCTCTTGGTTAACGTTCATTTTCATTATAGAACTTTTTTTTGCTGTTTCTAGTGCCTCATTCTCAGAATTTGACAGAGATCACAAAATTAAATTATGGCAAAGTGCGGTCATAAAATTGGATGTTTTTGAAGTAGTTAATTAAAGAAAAATCAGGGTTTTAACTGGTTTATTTGCTCAAAGCACGCTAGAATAAAGGTATCTGTTTCATAATGAAAAATAGGGAATTCCAATGATCGATCCAAATTTACTCCGTAATAATCTGGCTGAAGTAGCAGAAAAATTAAAAGTAAAACGTAACTTTATTCTTGATACGGAAAAACTTACCGCATTAGAAGAACAACGCAAAGATTTACAAGTAAAAACTGAAACATTACAAGCAGAGCGTAACGCACGTTCCAAAGCCATTGGTGCGGCAAAAGCACGAGGTGAAGACATTGCGCCATTATTGGCCGAAGTAGATAACATGGGCGAACAGCTTAATGAAGCGAAGTCCCAACTAGATGCGGTGTTAGCCGAAATCAATCAAATCGCATTAAGCATTCCAAACCTTCCAGCAGATGAAGTGCCATTAGGTAAAGATGACACTGAAAATAAAGAAATTTTACGTTGGGGTACGCCGCGTACCTTTGATTTTGATATCAAAGATCACGTGTCATTAGGTGAAGATGCCAATGGATTAGATTTTGCTGCAGGGGCTAAATTAGCGGGTGCGCGTTTTGCAGTAATGAAAGGTCAAATTGCTAAAATGCACCGTGCATTAGCACAATTCATGTTAGATCTTCATACCGAACAACATGGTTATTTAGAAACTTATGTGCCTTATTTAGTTAACCATGCGACCCTTTATGGTACAGGTCAATTACCTAAATTCGGTGAAGATTTATTCCATACTTTAGCGCTAGAAGGCGAACAACCTTACGCATTAATTCCAACAGCGGAAGTGCCGGTGACCAACCTTGTACGTGATGTGATTATTGATGAAGCAGATTTGCCAATTAAAATGACCGCACATACACCATGTTTCCGTTCTGAAGCAGGATCTTATGGTCGTGATACTCGTGGTTTAATTCGTATGCACCAATTCGATAAAGTCGAAATGGTACAAATCGTCGATCCAGATAAATCAATGGAAGCACTTGAAGAATTAACCGGCCATGCAGAAAAAGTATTACAACTTTTAAATCTACCATATCGTAAAGTCTTACTTTGTACCGGAGATATGGGTTTTGGCTCTTGCAAAACTTACGACTTAGAAGTGTGGGTGCCTGCACAAAATACTTATCGTGAGATTTCTTCTTGCTCAAATATGTGGGATTTCCAAGCCCGTCGTATGCAAGCACGTTGCAAAGCGAAAGGGGATAAGAAAACTCGCTTAGTACACACATTAAATGGTTCTGGTTTAGCAGTCGGTCGTACTTTAGTAGCCGTGCTTGAGAACTACCAAAATGCAGACGGCTCAATTACGGTGCCAGAAGTATTACGTCCTTACATGGGCGGATTAGAAGTGATCTGCAAATAAGTAACAATATATTCATTCAATTTAGGGCTAATTTTTATTAGCCCTTTCTTTCATTTAGAGAAATGAGATTTTTATTCTAGTCTTTGAGATAAATCCACATCAATATTCATGCATTTAGAGGTAATCTTATAAGGTATCAATTTTAGGAGAATAATAATGACTGATAAACGACCATTTCCATTACCAACAGGCTATTTTGCGATTCCATTAGGTTTAAGCGCTTTATCTTTAGCCTGGTTGCATATGGGCGATACGCTCTCTTTTTCTCGAAATGTGAGTGATATTATTGGCATAACGTCTGTTTCAGTATGGGCACTTTTCGTCTTGCTCTATATTTATAAAATGATTTATTTCTCTCAAGAAGTACGAGATGAATATTGTTGTCCGATACGTTTTTCTTTTCTTGCATTAATACCGATTACAACGATGTTAAGCGGGGATATTCTGTATCGCTGGTTTCCTACCATCGGTGAGGGATTAATTTGGATCGGGACAATTGGGCAATTATTATTTGCTTCAGTGCGTATTAGTGCGTTATGGAAAGATGGCACATTTGAGGAAAAATCGACACTGCCACCTTTTTATTTGCCCTCTGTGGCGACTAACTTTACAAGTGCCTCATCATTAGCCTTGTTAGGTTATCAAGATTTAGGTTATTTGTTCTTAGGTGCAGGGATGATTGCTTGGATTATTTATGAACCTGTGTTATTCCAACGTTTACGCGTGTTGCAGATTGAACCACAATTTCGTCCAACAATGGGGATCATTCTCGCCCCAGCATTTGTGGGCTCGTCGGCTTACTTATCACTTAATGGGGGAGAGATTGATCTTTTCGTTAAGCTCTTATGGGGATACGGCTTTTTACAAATGTTCTTTTTAATTCGCCTTTTCCCTTGGATTAGTCAAAAAGGGTTGAATATTGGTTTTTGGTCTTTTTCATTCGGATTAGCTTCTTTAGCGAATGGGGCGGTTTCTTTTGTTCATCATAACGTACTGAGCGGGTTGGCAAACGGTGCATTTATCTTTGCTAACTTGATGATGAGCGGTTTGGTGCTGATGACATTAGGAAAAATTTTCAAAGGACAATTTTGGTTAAAATAGCTTAAATAAAAAGTGCGGTTAAAAATGACCGCACTTTTTTATGAATTTTTTAAATCACAGCTTATCATTTACAAAAAAACTAGACATGTCGTTTTGCGGTTGATGTAAATGCAATTTTATCCGGTCGATAACTAATACTCCCATATTGAAACGGTCGACCATCCGCTAAATAAGTGGTACTCGTCACATTCACAACCATGTCATACTCACCAAGATCGATCGCATTTTTTTCTTCTTCATTTGCATAGCGAAAGACAATTTTTCGTTGTGAGTGACTAATTTTTAATTTTAATTCGTTTTCTAAATAGTGATAAATAGAGTGTTCAGCGATTTCTCGGCTAATAAAAGGCACGATGCGGCGATCAAAATAAGAAACCTCGTATTCAACGGCTTCACGATCAATTTCACGGAGACGAGCAATACGGTAGAAATCGATCTGATCATCGACATTAAAAATATGCATCAGCTCTTCTTCACCTTGCACAATATACAAGCTGGTTAATGTGGTTTTTACTTGGTGCGTTGAAGCACTATTTAATTCGCTGACGGTTTTAATTTCAGAAAGCATCTGTGGTTTAGATAAGTCATGCTCTAAAACAATCGAATTTCGGCCTTGTTGCTTTTGAATGTAGCCATCAATTTCAAGTAAAGAAAGCGCTTTTCGAATAGTATCTTTAGAAAAACCATAGCTTTGCATGAGTTCATTTTCACTTGGGAGTTCTTGCAATGGTGCTAAATTACCATTGTTAATTTGGGTCTTTATCTCATTATAGACCTGCTTGTATTTGCTCATTTTTCATCCTTTTATCGATCGTTCGTTCCGTAGGTATCGCCATAGCATATCATAAAATCATAAATGTTATACGTATAAAATGTGATATTAGTCACTCTTTTACGAAAATGTTTTAAACTTTTACGTATAAGTTGTTGCATAAAAATACGGTTAGGTTAGAATAAGCGAAAAATGATGACGTCCTAAAGGAGATATTATGCTTACTCGTTCAAGTGGTGTTCTTATGCACATTACCTCACTACCAAATGCATTTGGGATTGGTAGTTTTGGGCAATCCGCTTATGATTTTGTCGATTTTTTAGTTGAAACCAAACAAACTTATTGGCAAATTCTTCCACTCACTACCACCAGTTATGGTGATTCTCCTTATCAATCTTTCTCTGCGGTTGCAGGTAATACTCATCTTATTGATTTTGATTTATTAACTCAAATGGGCTTGTTGAAAGAATCGGATTATGCTTCGGTCAATTTTGGTGATGATCCAACTAGCGTGGATTATGAACGTATCTTCTACGCGCGCCGTCCGATTTTAGAAATAGCCGTGAAAAATTTTTTAGAGAATCAATCATTCCAAGCTGATTTCAAACACTTCGAGAAAAGCAATCGTTTATGGTTGGATGATTTTGCTGAGTTTATGGCAATTAAAGAGCATTTTGGCAATCAAGCATTGCAAAAATGGGATGATAAAAAAGCTGTGGCTCGAGATCCAAGTGCATTGGAAAAATATCGCACCATGTTAGCGGAGCAAATTCAGTACTTTAAAGTGACGCAATATTTCTTCTTTAAACAATGGAGCGAGTTAAAACATTACGCGAATCAAAAAGGCATTAAGATTATCGGTGATATGCCGATTTACGTGGCTGCAGATAGCGTAGAGGTTTGGACAAAACCAGAACTCTTCCAATTAGATGAAGAACGCAATCCGCTTTTTGTCGCGGGGGTCCCAGCCGATCAATTCAGTGCAACAGGACAACTTTGGGGCAATCCGCTTTACGCTTGGGAAGAACATAAAAAACAAGGCTACGCTTGGTGGATTCACCGCATTGAAGAAAGCTTCAAAATTTATGATGTACTACGTATCGACCATTTCAAAGGTTTCTCTGATTATTGGCAAGTAGACGGAAAAGCAGAGGTCGCTAAAGATGGTAGCTGGCAGCCAGGCCCAGGTTATGACTTATTTAAAGCCGTTAAAGAGCAATTGGGCGATTTACCGATTATTGCCGAAGATTTAGGTAATATTGATGACAAAGCCAGAAAATTGCTTGCAGATTGTAATTACCCAGGCATGAAGATCCTGCAATTTGGTTTTGAAGATGTCAGCGGAGAAAGCTTAGATAGCCCGCATTATTGCATCCCGCATTCCATTGTTTATACCGGTACACATGATAACGATGTGACCAATGGTTGGTATAACAGCCTGACTGAACAACAGCAGCAATATATCAATGATTATACGCATCGCCATGAGGATGAATCGATTTGCCAAGCGATGATTCGTCAGCTTTTTGCAACGGTTAGCAATACCACGATTGCCACAATGCAAGATGTTTTAGATTTGCCAGCGAGTTCAAGAATGAACGTGCCTTCAACAATTGGTGGAAACTGGCAATGGAGAATGCAGCAATCAGATTTAACGCAAGATAAAAAAGACTTTTTAGCAAAAATGACCACGTTATATCAACGTGCGAATCAGGAAAAATAATGATGAAATTTAGTACCTTTGTAAAAAACGAAACCAATAAATCGCTTGAACAATTAAGCGATAAAGAAACTTATATTCAATTATTAAATTACGTAAAAACACTCTCAGCAGATAAACCTAAAAACACAGGTAAACGTAAGGTTTATTATATTTCTGCAGAATTCTTAATTGGTAAATTACTTTCTAATAACCTGATTAACCTTGGTGTGTATCAAGATATCAAAGCTGAATTAGAAAGTGTGGGTAAATCATTAAGCCATATTGAAGATATTGAGCCAGAACCATCTTTAGGAAATGGTGGTTTAGGGCGTTTGGCTTCTTGTTTTATTGATTCCATGTCTACCCTTGGCTTAAATGCTGAGGGGGTTGGTTTAAATTATCATTATGGGTTGTTCAAACAGGTCTTTAAAAAGAATGAACAACATGCTGAACCTAATGATTGGATTGAAGATAATTCTTGGTTAATTCCAACAGATATTAGCTATGAGGTGCCATTTAAGAAATTTACATTAACCTCTAAATTAGATCGTATTGATATTTTAGGTTATAAGAAAGACACGAAGAACTATCTCAATTTGTTTGATATTAAATCAGTGAATCCTAAACTGATTAAGAAAGGTATTGAGTTTGATAAAACTGCGATTGAAGAAAATCTGACTTTATTCCTTTACCCAGATGATTCAGATAAAAATGGGGAATTATTGCGTATTTATCAACAATACTTCATGGTATCAAATGCGGCACAATTGTTAATTGATGAGGCGATTGCGCGTGGCAGTAACTTACATGATTTAGCCGATTATGCGTATGTACAGATCAACGATACACATCCTTCAATGGTGATTCCTGAATTAATTCGCTTATTAACAGAACAACATAAAATTAAGTTTGCTGAAGCGGTTGAAATTGTACGTAATATGGTGGGCTATACAAACCATACAATTTTGGCTGAAGCGCTAGAAAAATGGCCACTCGATTATCTAGATGAAGTGGTGCCGCATTTAGTGGTGATCATTAAGAAATTAGATAAATTAGTGCGTGCAGAATATAAAGATTCAGCAGTACAAATTATTGATAAACAAAAACGTGTGCATATGGCGCATATGGATATTCACTTTTCAAATTCTGTAAATGGTGTGGCAGCATTACATACGGAGATTTTGAAAAATTCAGAACTTAAAGCGTTCTATGCGTTATATCCTGAAAAATTCAATAATAAGACAAATGGCATTACCTTCCGTCGTTGGCTAGAGTTTTCTAACCAAGCATTGGCGGCTTATATTAAAGAATTGATTGGTGATGAGTATTTGCATGATGCAACGAAATTAGAGAAATTGTTAGCCTTTAAAGATGATAAAAAGGTTCATCAACAATTAGCGAAAATTAAGTTTGAAAATAAATTGGCATTAAAAACCTACCTTAAAGAAAATAAAGGTATTGAGTTAGATGAAAATTCTATCATTGATACGCAAATTAAGCGTTTCCATGAATACAAACGCCAACAAATGAATGCGCTTTATGTGATTCATAAATATTTAGAAATTAAAGCAGGTAATTTACCAAAACGTAAAATTACCGTGATTTTTGGCGGAAAAGCAGCGCCAGCTTATATTATTGCACAGGATATTATTCACTTAATTCTTTGTTTATCTGAGTTAATCAATAATGATCCTAAAGTGAACAAGTATTTAAACGTACATTTGGTGGAAAACTATAATGTGAGCGTAGCGGAAAAACTGATTCCAGCAACTGATATTTCAGAACAAATTTCACTTGCCTCTAAAGAAGCTTCTGGTACAGGTAATATGAAATTTATGCTTAATGGCGCGTTAACCTTAGGCACAATGGATGGGGCTAATGTTGAAATTGCAGAATTAGCAGGTGCTGAAAATATCTATACATTCGGTAAAGATTCAGAAAGCATTATTAAACTTTATGAAACAGCGGGTTATGTTTCAAAAGCGTATTATGAAAACGACAAGGATATTAAAAGAGCGGTTGATTTTATTCTGAATCCTGCCGTGGTGAAATTAGGCAATAAAACACGTTTAGAACGTCTTTATAACGAATTATTGAATAAAGACTGGTTTATGACGTTAATCGACTTTAATGCTTATGTCGACGCGAAAGAACAAATCTTAGCCGATTATGAAGATCAAGATAGTTGGAATGAGAAAGTGGTTCATAATATCGCAAAAGCAGGCTTCTTCTCATCAGACCGCACGATTGCTCAATATAATGCAGACATTTGGCATTGTGAGGGCTAAGGGGAAGCAATGAAACTACTTACCCTGAATGTACACGCTTGGTTAGAAGCTAACCAAGCGGAAAAAATAGAGGTTCTTGCTGAGACTATTGTGGAAAAGGGTTATGACATCATTGCCTTACAAGAGGTGAATCAATTGATGTCGTCTCCTGCTATTTCGCCAACGTTAAAGCAAGATAACTATGGTGTCATTCTGTTAAATAAAATCAATCAACGCGTTGCACAGAAATACTCGCTTTTTTGGAGCAATTCGCATATTGGTTATGATAAATATGATGAAGGCATTGCATTTTTAACGCGTTTGCCTGTTTATGATGTTGATGCGTTTTATTGTAGCCAACATCAACGTCTTGACTCGATTCTCTCGCGTAAAATCATTGGCTTGACAGTAGAATATCAAGGCCAGTTAATTGAATGTTATTCTTGCCATATTAATTTGCCAAATTGTGATGGTGAAAACCAACTTGATAATGTTCGTTATATTGTAGAGCGAAGTCAAAGTGCGAATCTTAAAATCTTGATGGGTGATTTCAATACCGATGCAATAGGCGATCAGCAAGCTTATCAGCAAATTAAATCCTTAGGCTTATTCGATACTTTTGATATGGCAGAGCAGAAGGATAGCGGTATCACTGTGGAGAAAGCGATTGACGGTTGGAAAGGCCATAGTCAAGAAAAGCGATTAGATTATATTTTTTTAAACCAAGCAAAAAGGGTTTTATCCAGTCAGGTTATTTTTAATGGTAAAAATAAACCGATTGTTTCCGACCATTTTGGCGTAGAAGTAGCTCTCATCTTGTAGGAGAATCAATATGAAAAAAATGCTCAGTTTTGAATTTTGGCAAAAATTCGGTAAGTGCCTAATGGTTGTGATTGCCGTGATGCCAGCCGCGGGTTTAATGGTGAGTATTGGTAACTCACTGCCTTTGATTAGCGATGCTGAATGGCTAGCGCTTGTCGGAAACATTATCGCCCAAATTGGTTGGGGGATTATCGGTAACCTCCATCTATTATTTGCTTTAGCGATTGGTGGTAGCTGGGCAAATGAGCGTGCAGGCGGTGCATTTGCAGCGGGTCTTGCTTTCATTTTAATTAACTTAATCACTGGTCACTTCTTCGGTGTAAAAATTGAAATGCTAGCCGATCCAAATGCTCACGTAAGTACCGTATTTGCAGGAGAAATCCCAGTTGCACATTACTTTGTGAATATTCTAGGACAGCCTGCGTTGAATATGGGGGTATTCGTCGGTATTATTGCGGGTTTTGTGGGGGCAACAACCTTCAATAGTTACTACAATTTCCGTAAATTACCTGAAGTACTCACTTTCTTTAATGGTAAACGTTTTGTTCCTTTCGTTGTCATTTATCGTTCCGTATTAGTGGCGATCTTCCTATCATTATTCTGGCCTTTAGTTCAAACAGGAATTAATCATTTCGGTCAATGGATTGCGAACTCACAAAACTCAGCACCAATTTTAGCACCATTTATTTATGGTACCTTAGAACGTCTATTGCTTCCATTTGGTTTACACCACATGTTGACTATCCCAATGAACTACACTTCATTAGGCGGTACTTATGAGTTCTTAACCGGTGCACAACAAGGCAAACAAGTATTTGGTCAAGATCCACTTTGGCTTGCCTGGGTGACTGACTTAATCAACCTTAAAGATGCAGGTAATTTAGCGCAATATAACGAACTTCTTTCAACTGTGACACCTGCTCGCTTCAAAGTAGGACAAATGATTGGTTCAACCGGTATCTTAATGGGCTTGACTCTCGCAATGTATATCAATGTGGATGAAGACAAGAAAAAACTCTATAAAGGGATTTTCCTTTCTTCTGCACTTGCGGTGTTCTTAACAGGCGTAACAGAGCCAATCGAATACATGTTTATGTTTGTCGCTTTACCGCTTTATATTGTTTATGCGTTAGTACAAGGTTGTGCTTTCGCCATGGCAGATATTGTTGACTTACGTGTGCATTCATTCGGTAACATTGAGTTCTTAACTCGTACACCAATGGCGATTAAAGCCGGCATTGGTATGGATGTGATCAACTTTATTTGGGTATCAATCCTCTTTGCAGTGGCTATGTTCTTTATCGCGAACTTTATGATTAAGAAATTTAACCTTGCCACAGCAGGCCGTAATGGTAACTATGATGCGAAAGGTTCAGATGAAACTTCTAGCAATGAACCGAAAGTTGCGAATGCTAGCGCACAAGTTATCCAAATCATCAACTTACTTGGTGGACGTAATAATATTGCAGATGTTGATGCTTGTATGACACGTTTACGTATCACCGTACATAATCCAGAGTTAGTGGGTGATGAAGCAAGCTGGAAACAAGCAGGTGCAATGGGCTTTATCGTAAAAGGCTCTGGTATCCAAGCGATTTATGGACCAAAAGCAGATGTCTTAAAATCCGATATTCAAGACGTGCTTTCATCGGGCGTAGAAATTCCTAAAATGTAATTCTACCTAAATATCTATTTTATCCCCGCCGTCAAGGCGGGGATATTATATCAATAACTCATTTCTATATTGCTCATCTTCAATCTACCCTAAAAATCTTTTTATTTGATACTATCAACGTAGAAAAAATTTCCACAATTTTAGCTCTATAAAAAAATACCGTCCGTTATGTAACGAGCGGTATTTCTAGTGTTAGAAGGAAAGTAGTCATTAAATGATTAATTGGCCGATAATACTACGAGTTTCTTCTCGAACTTCGGTGAGTTTCACTTTCACCAAATCACCGATTTTGTAACGGCGTTCCCCTTGAATATACAGTGCTAATTCATCAGCATTCACTTGCATTTCATCTTTATTTGGATGCAACGTGGAAGCTGGTACGAACATGGATGCACCATTTTCTAATAATTGAACACGTAAACCGCCACGCATCACATCTTGCACTTCTGCATCAAATTCAGCATTTTCAGCGACTTTGTCAGCAAGATAGCGACAATATAACCAGTCTGCGATATCACGCTCAACCAAGCGATTTTGGCGACGGGCTTCTTGCAAGCGAGCAAGCACTTCATCTTGTGGTTTTTCACAAGCTTGCTGTGTGAGCACGGCTTTAATTAAACGATGGTTCACCATATCGGAATATTTACGGATAGGCGATGTCCAGGTCGCATAACCTTCTAATCCAAGCCCAAAATGTGGAGCGAGTTCGGATTTAAACTCCGCAAAGGTTAAATAACGACGTAAACGGAATTCTAAATAGTCACCTTCAATTGGTTCAATATCATGACGCATTTGGCAATAACCTTTTAAGGTTGCCAAATTTTCCACTGAATAACGTTCAGCAAGTTCAGCTTGATTTTCTTCATTGGCTAAATTTGCCATTAAGAAATTATGGGCATTTTCTAAGAACTTCTTATCAAAGCCAGTATGTGTATTGAAAATACCGGTTTGTGCATGCTCCGCTAAGAATTGAGCGGCACAAATGTTGGCAATGATCATGGATTCTTCCACGATTTGATTTGCAATACGACGATATTCCGCTTTAATTTCTTTCACTTTGCCATTTTCAGCGAGAATAAAGGAGTAGTCCGGTTTCTCTTTAAATAAAAGAGAATGCGTTTTACGCCATTGAATACGCGCTTGAGTAAATTGATGTAACCAATCAATTTGTTGGGCAATTTCAGGTGTTTCCGGTTGCCATGCATCCGGTACTTGTTCTAAATAATCTGAAATCTTGTTATAGGCTAATTTTGCTTTAGATTGTACATAAGCGGACACAAAACGTGGTTTCGCTGTGATGTTACCGACAAGATCTGTTTCAATGTAACACACTAATGCAGGACGAGTTTCATTTGCCATTAATGAACATAATTCATCAGATAATTCACGTGGTAGCATTGGAATGTTGAAGCCTGGCAAATAATTGGTAAAACAACGCTGTTTGGCATCTTTTTCAATTTGTGAATCTAATGCAATGTAAGCTGTGGGATCCGCAATGGCAACGACTAATCGCCAGCCGGTTTGCGTACCATTTTGCTCGATAGGTTCGATGTAAAGTGCATCGTCCATATCCTGAGTACTTTCAGAGTCAATAGTGACAAAATGAAGTGCGGTCAGATCTTCACATGTTTGTTGATCTAACATTTCATAACTTTCTGCACCTTGCACAGGATGACGAGATTGCTCATGACGTGCTAATGTGATCCACCAAGGGGCTAATTCATCATCAGCACGGCAGATAAATTGATTGATAGTGGCATAGAAAAAGCGATCATCACGTAATGGGTGCGTTTTCAAATTTGCTACGACCCAGTCGCCTTCTTGTAATTCTTCTTTTACGGATTTAGCTTGTTGTGCACCAATGGGTTGGTTGATACTTGGGTGATCAACCAAAACTTGCAATTTCTTGTCTTTATTGAACCGTACTTTGGCAATAAAGCGCGTGAGCATTGGCTCAATTAATTCTTCAGGTTCAGCTTGTTCTTTATCGCCTTGCTTTTCAATGGTGGCTTTGATTTTGTCACCGTGCATCACCTTTTTCATCGCTGGTGGAGCAATAAAGTAGCTTTTTTTATCGCACTCTAAAAAACCATAAGCTTTATCAGTACTTTTTACCACGCCTTCAACGTGTTCTTTGCTATCGTGGATTTGTTGCTTAAGTTGTGCGAGTAATGGATTATCTTGGAACATAGTTATATTTAAAAAAAGAGAAAAGGCAGACTGAAAAGCCTGCCTAAAAATAGATTGTACGAAAAATTATTCTTCGCCTAATTCACCCATTGCGGTGATGCTGAAACCGGCATCTACGTGAACGATTTCACCAGTAATACCTGATGCTAAATCAGAGCATAAGAATGCTGCAGAGTTACCCACATCTTCGATAGTAACTGTACGACGTAATGCTGCAGTTTTCTCGAAGGTAGCAAACATTTTCTTGAAGTTTTTGATACCTGATGCCGCTAAGGTACGGATTGGGCCTGCAGAAATCGCATTTACACGAATACCTTCTTTACCTAAATCAGCCGCCATTACACGAGTTGCTGCTTCAAGAGACGCTTTAGCTAAACACATCACGTTGTAGTTAGGAATTGCGCGCTCTGCACCTAAGTAAGAAAGGGTCAATAACGCTGCATTTGGATTTAAGTAAGGACGTGCCGCTTGTGCCATAGCCACGAAGCTGAATGCACTGATATCGTGAGCAATACGGTAGCCTTCACGAGTTGCAGCATTCACGTAATCACCATCTAATTGATCGCCTGGTGCGAATGCGATAGCGTGTACGAAACCATCAAATTTTTCCCAACGTTTGCTTAATTCTGCAAAGCAATTTTGGATGCTTTCATCGGTCGCTACGTCTAAAGGAAGGACGATGTCAGAACCAAATTCTTTTGCAAATTCTTCTACGCGCGGTTGTAATTTATCGTTTAAATAAGTGAAAGCAAGTTCAGCGCCTTGTTCTTTCATTGCTTTTGCAATCCCGTAAGCAATAGAACGGTTGCTTGCAAGACCTGTTACTAAAATACGTTTACCAGTTAAGAAACCCATATTTTCTCCTATGTTTGAATTAAAAAAATCGACGAGATTATACTTGTTTTGTGTGCTTTCGGCAATCAATCACACTTTGTACCAGTTAGGCGGGATTATCAATATCTTTAAATTCTACATCCAAGCCATATTCCGTTGCCAACCATTCACCTAATGCTTTGATACCGTAGCGTTCAGTCGCATGATGACCCGCCGCAAAGAAATGAATGCCTTGCTCACGAGCAGAGTGAATTGTTTGCTCCGAAACCTCACCGGTAATAAAGGCATCACAACCTTGTGCTGCAGCTAAATCAATATAGCCTTGTCCGCCACCGGTACAAATGCCAATTTTGCAGATTAAGTGCGGTCCATTTTCGATGCAAATTAACGGTTTGCGTTGAAGCACTTGTTCAATACGTTGTGCAAACTCTTCAGCGGTAATGGGATCTTTTAATGTTCCCCAAACAGGAATGCTGGCTGTGCTATTTTCTAAAGGTTGAAGATCGCCAATCCCTAATAACTGAGCAAGTTTTGCATTGTTGCCTAATTCTGGGTGAACATCCAGAGGCAAGTGGTAGCCGTATAAATTAATGTCATTCACAAGCAAGGTTTTGATACGTTTGCCTTTCATGCCGCGAATACATGGATTTTCACTTTTCCAAAAATAGCCATGGTGGACAAGCACTGCATCAGCTTGTTGTGCAACAGCATAATCAATTAGTGCTTGGCTTGCGGTGACACCCGTGATGATCTTTTTGATCTCGGCTTTGCCTTCTACTTGCAAACCGTTAGGTGCGTAATCGTTAATTCTGTCTGTGCTAAGTTTTTCGTTTAGTAAACGTTCAAGTTCTAGATTGTTCATGATTTCTAAGAAAAAAAGAAAAGGGTGAGATATGGTAAGAGATTTCAAAAAAAATGGCTAGTGCAAAAGGAGTGGGGGGAATGCACTAGCCAGTAGAGTGTCTGTCATAACACAAGTTTACTATCTAAAACGAGATTCATTATATATTTAATTATATAAAGATCAAGAAAAAAATAAGGAAAATTTTCCTTATTTTTCGATATGTCGTTTTAGCATTCAAAAACAGATGAAAAATCAACCACACTTATGAATACAAACTTGGTTCATCTTCCGTTGGGCGAGTTTTAAATCGGCGATGTAGCCACATGTATTGTTCCACACCTTTTAAGATTTCTTTCTCCACGACTTTATTCATTCTTGCAGCGATCGCCGTTTCATCTGAAAGATCTGAAAAATCCACTGGTGGCGAAATACTGACCGTATAGCCGGAACTGTCTTTATTGCGTAGTGGCGCAAATGGCACGACTTTGCAATTTGGTGCGGATTTAAGTAGATAATAACTCCCCGTCGTGGTTGCTGCTTCTTGTACAGCAAAGAAAGGCACAAATACCGCATTTTTTCTGCCGTAATCATGATCAGGGGCATACCAAATGGTTTCACCTTTGCGTAAAGCTTTGAACATTCCACGTAGATCTTTTCGGTTCAGCATATCTTTATTTGAACGTAAGCGACCTTTAATTTGTAACCAATCTAATACAGGATTGTCATTTGGACGATAAACACCTATGCCAGGATGATGTAAGCCCACAATACGGGCGCCTAACTCAAGAGTGAGGAAATGAACACCCACAAAGATAATGCCGTCTTGAGCATTTTCTTTTAAATAATTTAAGCCTTCAATTTTTGACCATTTTTTAATGCGCGCATCAGACCAAAACCACGCCATGCCGGTTTCAATAATCGCCATACCAACAGTACGCAAGTTTTCTTGCAAAATGGCTTCACGTTCTTGCTCGGGCATTTCTGGGAAGCAGAGCTCAAGATTTCGGCGAGCAATCGCTGCACGACGTTTTCCCACTTTTAGTTTTGAGAAAAGCCAGCCTAAGCCGTTGCCGATGTGACGTAAAATTGGATAGGGAAGTAACAAAAGGCTTCGCCAAATCGCCACACCAAGCCAAAAGCCCCAGTATTTAGGTGCAAGAAAGTGCGGTTGAAATTGAGGGAGTTTTTCGTTTTTCATAATTCTTTTCTGGTTAGTTCGGCGTGTAGTTTATCGCAAATTTGAGTTGTGGTAAAATTGCACCAAATTTTTATTATTCCAACAGAGAGATTTCAAAATGGCTCAATATTCTGCCAATTTTAATCAAGCGAAAGTATTAGTGTTAGGCGATGTCATGCTTGACCGTTACTGGTTTGGTGCAACTAATCGTATTTCGCCAGAAGCACCGGTTCCTGTGGTTCGCGTACAAAATAACGAGGAACGAGCAGGTGGTGCAGCAAACGTGGCGATGAATATTGCTTCTCTTAATGTACCCGTACAAATTTTGGGCTTAATTGGTCAGGATGAAACAGGTTCCGCCTTAACGAATTTATTACAACATCAAAAAATTGATTGTAATTTTGTGGCATTGGATACTCATCCAACGATTACGAAATTACGTATTTTATCCCGCCATCAACAATTACTTCGTTTGGATTTCGAAGAAGATTTCCAAAACGTAGAATGCCAAGAGTTGCTAGCGAAATTAGAAGTTGAAGTGAAAAATTTCGGTGCGTTAGTGCTTTCGGATTACGGTAAAGGCACGTTAAAAGATGTGCAAAAAATGATCCAAATTGCACGCAAAGAGAACGTACCCGTGTTGATCGATCCAAAAGGTACAGATTTTGAACGTTATCGTGGTGCGACTTTACTGACACCAAATATGTCAGAGTTTGAAGCGGTAGTAGGTAAGTGTGATTCTGAAGAAGAAATCATTGAGAAAGGTTTAAAATTAATTTCAGACATTGAATTGACCGCTCTTTTAGTGACGCGCTCAGAAAAAGGCATGACATTACTTCGCCCAAATCAAGAACCATTTCATTTACCAACGCTTGCAAAAGAAGTGTTTGATGTGACTGGTGCAGGCGATACGGTAATCAGTGTATTAGCAACTTCACTTGCAGATGGTCGTTCTTTTGAAGAATCTTGCTATTTAGCTAATGTAGCGGCAGGTATTGTGGTTGGTAAATTGGGTACATCAACCGTTTCTACTGTGGAATTAGAGAATGCAATCCATGGTCGTTCTGAAACCGGTTTCGGTATTATGTCAGAAAGCCAATTAAAAACTGCAGTATCTCATGCTAAAGCGCGCGGTGAAAAAATTGTGATGACAAACGGTTGTTTCGATATTCTTCACCCTGGTCATGTGTCTTATTTAGAAAATGCTCGCAAACTTGGCGATCGTTTAATTGTTGCCGTGAATACGGATGACTCAGTCAAACGCTTAAAAGGTGAAAGTCGTCCAATTAACAATCTGAATGCACGTATGGCAGTATTGGCTGGTTTAGCTTCAGTGGATTGGGTGGTCTCTTTTGATGAAGATACACCACAACGTTTAATCGGCGATATTTTACCGGATTTATTGGTGAAAGGCGGCGATTACAAACCAGAAGAGATTGCAGGCAGTAAAGAAGTGTGGGCGAACGGCGGCGATGTTCGCGTATTGAATTTCGAAAATGGCTGTTCAACTACGAACGTAATTGAAAAAATTAAAGCGCTGAAAGATTAATGGCTTTATAAAAACGACGGGCAACCTGTTTTACAAGTTGCCCGTTTTTTATTTTAGAATTTATATCGGATATTGCCGAAATAAATGCGTCCTTCTTCTGGGTAGCCAGCTTGATAGTAGTAGTTTTTATCAAAGAGGTTCGATACACCCGCTTCTAAACTTAACCCTGAAACAGGTTCATAGATCAATTTCGCATTACTGTTTCCAAAACCAGAGAGTTTCCCAGTGTTACCGCCATCTAAATAATAACGCCCATGTTCCGCTTCTTGGCTCACATAAAGTGAAAGATTTGGTAACATTTTCCAATCAATAAATGCAAAGAATTTATGTTTTGGCACATTCTTCACAATGAGATCTTGGGTTTTATTTTTTGCATGGGTATAGGTGTAGTTTGCCCCTAACGTTAAATTATCTCTTGCAAAAAGATTTACAGCTAGCTCAACACCTTTAAAGGCTTCTTTGCCCACATTTTGGTATTGATTGAGTTTTTTGCTAATTGCGACTTCTTCAATGGCATCTTTTACTTCAGAATAGAAAAGTGCGCTATCTACCCTTAACCAATCGCCAAAGGTATGCATATAGCTGGCTTCGTAGTGATAGGCAGTTTCTGGGCTTAAAAACGGATTCGGCTCAGTACGCCCAAAGCGACGAGAATAACGTTCTTTCATTGTGGCAAAGCGAGTTTTCTTCGCAAAACTCAGCGCAAATTCATCATGTTCAGTGAAATGATGGGCAAGTTTAATTTGGTAATTAAAGGCATGTTTATTACCGATATCAAACGGACAAATCGCATTTTTTTGATGAGTTGATGCACATTGTTTTTCAAATTTCTCTGCACGGTTTGAATCGCGTTTGTCGTAGCTGATACCTGTAATCAGAGCGGTTTTCTCATTAAAACGATGAGTATTTTCTAAACCAAAGCTGTAGGTACGATCTTTATCTACTGCAGTAGGTTCATCATCATTATGTTCGCGATGCACGTCATATTTAATGAGGGTAGAGAATTTTAAGTGGTCTTTGGAGGTTAAATCGCCACCTAAATCAAAGCCCGCACCGTAGGAATAATCACGGTAATAGCTATTAAAGCTCGATTTTTTCTTTTGAGTACTAAATGTTGCATCATCAAAAGCACGTAAGTCATTTTTAAAGGTGTCGTAAAATGCTTTCGTGTTCAACGTGAGATGATGGGTGCTAAATTCAGTATGTGAAAGGAAATAGATACTGTCTTTATCCCATATCGGCCAGCGCCAGTAGCGTTCAAAGCTATCCGCGCCAGAATAGAACGGCGATTCTTTGGTGCCTTTTTGTGTGGAGAACGCAAGTGCGTATTCATCATGCTCATTTGGTGTATAAGCGACTTTCAAACTTAGTTTTTTATCACGTTGTTTAGAATTTTCTGCTCGGCCACCATCATCCCCTTTTGGATTGATTTGTTGATAATGATGAGAAAGTTGTAAGCCTTGTTTTTCAACAAAAGAACCACTTATTTGCGCATAAAATAATTCTTGTTTAGTCCCTAAATTAAAATCAGTTTTATTGGTTACTGTACCGCCACTTTTACCATGTGAAAAACCATAGCCAATAGAACCTTCGAAAGGTTTAGTTGGTTTTTGGGAAATTAAATTAATTGCACCACCCATGGTATTTGCGCCATAAAGCACAGAGCTTGCGCCTTTAGAAATATCAATACGAGATAAATCAAAGGTGGTAAAACGACCTAGGTCCATTTCGCCATCATAAGGGACATAAACAGGAATACCATCCATAAATACGGGTACGCGGCGAGCATTAAAACCACGTACTAATAAGTTGTATTCGTTGCGTGCGCCACCATGTTCGACAAACACACCCGGTGTGCTTTTTGCTACATCAGACACACGATCTTGGTTATTTTTTTGTAATTCAGCTTGATCAATACGCGCGGTGCTGAGATCACTCGCTTTTTCACCGATGACTTCAATTTGACCAAGAGTAAATACATTCTCGGCATAAGCAGGCAAGCACGCCAAACTAATGGCGATGCAAAGCAGTTTCTTTTCCATTGGAACATCCTTTTAGGTTGGGGTTGAAACGTAACTTCAATGCAATGGTGATCGCGGCGAAAATTTTCTCATCATTATGGGGAAAATTTTCTCGTAAAGTGCGGTTAGAATCGCTGAAGTTTATTTTTCCGTTAGCTAATTCTGTGAGTAAAATCGAAGGGGTAAGTTGAAGTTGCTCCGCAATTTGTAGAATTGAAAAGTGCTCAAACGTCATGATCAAACGGTCTAAATTGCAATAGGTGGGATAGCGACTATGCGTCACCAAATCATTAAATTGTTGCACAATTTTGACCGCTTTATTTTTACGATTGAAGAAGTGTAAAGCCACACCCAAAATAAACAGTAAAGCAGAACCTAAATGCAACTGAAAGATGCCTTGAATGGGCCACTGGAAGTAAATCCCTAAGCCGCTGAACAGTATCCCAGCCAATCCTGCGATGAGCATACAAAGTAAGCAAAACTTATAAATCACATCCCATTTCATTTTTTCACCTTTAGCTATGAATAACAAATATTATATAATTAAAAATATAACGGTGTTATTCTAACAAAATTTATCTATTATGTTAAAAAATATATAACGTTAAAATTAAGTTGAATCAGTTGAATGGCTAAAAGAGGGAGAAAATATGAAAAAGTGGTTAAGTATTGTAGTTTCATTTTGTGTAGCAACCACTGCATTAGCGACCGAGGAAGTGTCTTATTTGGCAGGGGAATTGCCTCAGCCGGCTAAAATTGAAAAAGTCTTAAGTGCAGGTAATCCAGCCGATGTATTATTGCTTTCAAGTACGCCGAATAAATTGCTGGGGTTAGCAGGATTTAATATGGAAAAACGCGGAAAACTGTTTCCTGCAGCACTGCAATCTTTACCAACCTTAGGGAAAATAGCTGGAAAAGGCAGCACGCTCTCGCCAGAGAAAATTGTGGCATTACAACCGAATTTAATTATTGATGTGGGTAATGTCACGCCAAACTATATCGATCAAGCAAAACGTACTTTTGAACAAACGGGCGTGCCTTATTTATTGTTAGATGGCAAACTCAGTGAAACACCGACTACCTTACGTTATTTAGGCAAAATATTAGGTGCAGAGAACTTAACTGAACCTCAGGCTAAGTATGCAGAAGAAACCCTTAAACAAGCGGTCGAAAACGCCTCTAAATTTACCAAAACCTTCTATTTAGCTCGTAGTGCAGATGGCTTACAAACAGGACAAAAAGGCTCCATTCATACGGAAGCTATTGAAATCGTCGGTTTAAAAAATGTGGTGGAAGGCGATCATAAAGGGCTCACACAGGTTTCGATGGAGCAGCTTTTATTATGGAATCCTGATGTGATTTTTAGCCAATATCCTGAGTTTTTGCAAACCTTAAAAGAGAATCCACAATGGCAACAATTAAGTGCGGTCAAAAATGGACAAGTTTTTTTAATTCCGAATAATCCATTTGGTTGGTTAGATTCGCCACCTAGTGTGAACCGTTTGCTTGGAGTACGTTGGGTCTCTCATTTAGTCAGCGGTAAACCTATTGCTGAATTTGCAAAAGAAGTACAAACGCTTTATCACTTGTTCTATCAGATTGAATTAACCGCAGAACAAGCGGCTCAATTGCTACATGATGTGAAATAGCTATGCCGTATTTTGTTCAGCGTAACCCGAAAGTATTTTTTACTTCGCTGGTGATTTTGCTAGTCGGCACCATTTTGCTCTCGTTGAATATGGGGAAATTTCCGATTTCTCCACTTCAACTTGGGCAAGCGATTCGTTGTGTATTTGAAACCGAATGTCAAACACCATCTTCCGTTGAAACGGTGCTTTGGCATATTCGCACACCACGTATTTTAGTGGCGTGTTTAGTGGGAGCAGCGCTGGCTGCAGCGGGGGTGACTTATCAGGGAATGTTTAAAAATCCGTTGGTTTCTCCCGATATCTTAGGTGTTTCAAGCGGTGCAGGATTAGGTGCATCACTGGCAATTTTCTACAATTTACCGATGTTTTACGTGCAGCTCTTTGCCTTTACTGGCGGTATCTTGGCGGTGCTGTGTGTTTCCATGGTCGCATCAAGAAGCCGTAATCAAGACCCAATTTTAGTTTTAGTGCTTTCAGGGATTGCTATCGGTTCATTACTTGGCGCAGGTATTTCACTGTTAAAAATTTTAGCCGATCCTTTCACCCAGCTACCTTCCATTACTTTTTGGCTATTAGGTAGTTTCACGGCTGTCGGCGTGAAAGAATTAAGCCAACTAGCCCTAATTTTAATCTTCGGTATTTTGCCGCTTTTCTTATTACGTTGGCGATTAAATCTACTTGCCTTAGAAGAAGATGAAGCCAAAAGCCTTGGTATTCCTATCCAACGTACTCGCTATATTTTAATTATTTTCACTACGCTTTGCACTGCAAGTGCGGTCTCCATTACGGGGATTATTGGTTGGGTTGGATTGCTCGTGCCTCATATTGCTCGATTATTAGTGGGGGCTAATTTAATTTTATTACTGCCAACATCGTTGTTGCTCGGCGCGAGCTTTTTACTTCTCACGGATACACTTGCTCGCACAGTTGCGAGCATTGAACTCCCAATAGGGATTTTAACCTCGGCTTGTGGCGCCCCGTTTTTCCTCTATTTATTGTTGAGAGGGCGAAAATGAATTTAATTGAAACCCAACAGCTCACCATTGGTTATGGCGATAAGCCCCTGCTAGATAAGATCAATTTTGCTTTAAAACCTCAGAAAATTTGCTGTTTACTTGGCGCCAATGGGGCAGGGAAAAGTACTTTCTTAAAAACCTTGCTTGGTTTGCAACCTGCACTCAATGGGCAAATTCTTTTTCAAAATAGACCGCTTGCAACCTATTCTGCAACCGAACTAGCACGTGAAATTGCTTATGTACCACAAGCACATGCGCAACTTTTCCCATTTCTTGTGCAAGATATGGTATTGATGGGGCGTTCTGCTTATTTGAAATGGTATCAAACGCCGAAAGCTGAAGATAAAGATCTTGCCCTTTCCGCCTTAGACGAATTACAAATCACACATCTTGCCAAACGTTATTATCATGAACTCAGCGGTGGCGAAAAACAACTTGTACTCATTGCACGAGCTATCGCTCAGCAGGCGAAATTGTTGATTATGGACGAACCGACAGCCAGTCTTGATTTCGGTAATCAAATTCGAGTATTGGAAAAAATTAAGCAATTACAGCATCAAAACATCGCCTTGCTGATTACGACTCACAACCCTCAACAAGCGGCCTATTTAGCCGAGAATATTGCTATGCTCGATCAAGAATTTGGTTTCCAACAAGGTGAGAAAAGTGAATTAATGACGCTTGAAAACCTCGCCAAAATTTACCGTACCTCAGTTCAGGAATTGCAAAAGCATCTCAACATTTAAGGATAAACTATGATTTATTTCTCAGACAAAGAACTCGATGATCTTTTATTAGAAGATATTTATCGCGGAGATTTAACCACGCGCGCATTAGGGGTGGAAAAAGTCCCAGCAAAAATTGAATTCAAACGTAAAAATACCGGTGTAGTGGCAGGGATTTCGGTAGCAGAACGATTACTGAAAAAATTAGACATTACTCCACAGATTTATGTGAATGAAGGGGAATCCGTTGAAGCAGGTGCAGTGTTGCTAAGTGCGGTCGATTCTGCGGACAAATTACAGCAGGCATGGAAAGTAGTGCAGCTTGTATTGGAATGGTCTTGTGGCGTGGCACAATACACGGCGGAGATGATTAGTAATGCCAAAGCCATTAACCCGAATGCGGTGGTAGCTTGTACCCGTAAAAGTATTCCAAATACCCGAAAACTGGCGACCAATGCGGTGCTGGCTGCCGGTGGACATATCCATCGTCAAGGCGTGAGTGAAACTGTATTGGTTTTCACTAACCATCGTAATTTATTGTCTGAGCCGAATAACTGGGTGCATATCGTGGAAACCTTAAAGCGTGAAGCACCAGAAAATAAGATTACTCTTGAAGCAGACAATTTTGCTCAATTCGAACAAATGATTACAGCCTCTCCCGATATTATTCAGCTAGATAAATGGTCGGTTGAAGATGTTAAAACAGCCCAGGATCTCATCAATGCGCAAGGCAAAAATATTACGCTTTCTGTAGCGGGTGGTGTGAATAAAAATAATGTGGCGGATTATGCCAAGCTAGGTATTAATTTGTTTATTACCTCTGCGCCTTATTATGCTGCACCAGAGGATATTAAGGTGGTGATCAGTAAAGCATAGTCGTTTTGCTTAGAACATCTATTGTTTTTTATCTATCGCTATATATTTTGTTGTATAATTCAGATCCGTTTTCATTTTAAGGATAATTTATGAAATTTAATCGCTTATTTGCTGCAGCTTTGTTCGGCATTTTTTCCACATCGGCATTAGCTGATCGTGTTGTAACTGATCAATTGGATCGTCAAGTGACGATTCCCGATCATATTCAGCGTGCTGTAGTATTACAGCATCAAACCCTTAATATTGCCGTGCAATTAGATGCCACTAAACAGATTGTTGGAGTGTTATCAAATTGGAAAAAACAACTGGGGCAAAATTATGTACGTTTAGCGCCGGAATTAGAAAAAATGGCCATGCCAGGCGATTTAAATTCGGTGAATATTGAAAGTTTGTTGGAATTAAAACCGGATGTGGTGTTTGTTACCAACTATGCGCCACCAGAAATGATTAAGCAAATTGCTGATACTGGTATTCCGGTGATTGCCATTTCTCTACGAACTGGCAGCGATAAAGATAAACTTAATCCAACTTTGGCCGATGAAGATAAAGCTTATAACGAAGGCTTAACTCAAGGTATTGAGTTGATCGCCCAAGTATTTGAAAAAGAACAACAAGGCAAAGAATTAGTTAAAGAGGCATTTGCGAATCGTAAAATGTTAGCCGATCGTTTAGGGGCAATTCCTGCAGATAAACGAGTGCGTACCTATATGGCCAACCCGGATTTAAATACCTATGGTTCGGGTAAATATACTGGTTTAATGTTGGAACATGCAGGTGCTTACAACGTTGCGGCAGCGACAGTGAAAGGCTTTAAACAGGTATCTATGGAAAATGTGCTTGAGTGGAATCCAGCAGTGATTTTGGTACAAGATCGTTATCCTAAAGTGGTGTCACAAATTAAAGAAGATGCAGCTTGGGCTAATATTGATGCAGTGAAAAATAACCAAGTATTTTTAATGCCGGAATATGCGAAAGCTTGGGGTTATCCGATGCCAGAAGCCTTAGCATTAGGCGAAGTTTGGTTAGCAAAATCGCTATATCCGCAAAAATTTCAAGATATCGATTTAGATAAAATGGTGAATGACTATTATTTAAAATTCTATCGTCAACCGTATAACAATGGTAAATAAACATTCTAAATTGATGGGCTTATTGCTCATTGTTTTGGTCGCTAGCGCCCTGATTTCTTTAGGAATCGGGCGTTATGCTTTATCCCTAGAGCAGATTTTGCAAATTTTAACGGCAAAATTGACCGCACTTCCTATTGATCCAATCCATCAGCAAGTTATTTTCCAAGTTCGTTTACCGCGTATTTTATCTGCCCTTTGTGTGGGGGCCGGATTAGCCTTAAGCGGCGCCGCATTACAGGGCATTTTTCGTAATCCGTTGGTGGATCCGCATATTATTGGTGTTACCTCAGGTTCAGCATTTGGCGGCACGTTGGCCATTTTTTTTAGTTTGAGTCTGTATGGCTTATTTGCCAGTACGATTTTTTTCGGTTTAAGTACATTAGTACTCGTTTTTTTGTTTAGCGTAAAGTTTGGTCGAAGAAGTTTACTGATGTTAATTTTAATCGGGATGATTTTAAGTGGGCTGTTTTCTGCATTGGTGAGCTTATTGCAGTACGTTTCCGACACTGAAGAAAAATTACCGAGTATCGTGTTTTGGTTGATGGGCAGCTTTGCCACCGCCAATACGGAAAAATGGCTGTTTTTCTTTATACCTTTTGTCTGTTGTTCAATATTGTTGTTAAAACTGAGTTGGCGCTTGAATTTACTTTCTTTAGAGGATAAAGAGGCAAAAGCATTAGGGGTGAAAGTTGGACGATTACGCTGGTTGGTGATTGGCCTTAGCGGAACGTTAGTTGCTTGCCAAGTGGCGATTAGTGGCAGTATCGGTTGGGTTGGTTTAATTATTCCGCATATTAGTCGTATGTTGGTCGGTGCTAATCACCAACGTTTACTGCCTTGTACAATGTTAGTTGGTGCTATTTATATGCTGTGGGTGGACAATGCCGCCCGTGCCTTAACCGATAATGAAATTCCAATCAGTATTTTAACCGCACTTATTGGCGCACCTCTGTTTGGTATATTAGTTTATCGTTTAAAACGAAATGGAGCGATGCGTGACTGATTTGATTAAAGTAAGTGAGCTTGCATTTGCTTATGAAAAAAATAACCTGCTTTTTCAACATCTCAATTTTGCTTTACTGGAAGGAGAGATTCTTGCTATTTTAGGACAAAATGGTTGTGGCAAAAGTACCTTGTTAGATCTGTTACTTGGCATTCATCGCCCCTTACAAGGTAATATTCAGCTGAATAACTCAATTGGTTTTGTCCCGCAATTTTTCAGTGCACCTTTTGCCTATTCGGTATTGGATATTGTGCTAATGGGGCGTTCAAACCATATTGCCACCTTTAGTAAGCCCAAACCCAAAGATATTGAAGTGGCTCTACAGGCATTAACGGATTTAGGCTTGCAACATTTAGCTGAACAAGATTTTTCTTCACTTTCAGGAGGGCAGCGCCAGTTGATCTTGATTGCGCGTGCCATTGCATCCGAATGTCGTTTAATGCTGTTGGATGAACCAACTTCAGCACTTGATTTAGCCAATCAGGATGCGGTGTTATCACTTTTAAGACAATTAACGAAAAAGCGCGGCTTGGGAATTATTTTCACCACGCATCAACCTAACCATGCACAAGCGATTGCGGATAAAACACTTTTGTTCAATCGAGATTTTATTCGCTTTGGGCAAACGGATGAAATATTAACTTCTGAAAATCTGACCGCACTCTTTCATTTACCGATGATTGTTGAACAATCGCAATATCAACAGCAACAGTTTAGCCATTTTGTGCCAGTTTATGAGGTGTTGTTAGAAGGAAAGAGAGATGAATAAACTCACTATTTATAGCGCTGGAAGCTTTCGATATGCCTTATTGGAAATTACTGGTGCATTTAAGCAATGTAATGAAGTAGAAATTGAATGCATATTTGGTCCCGCTGGTTTATTGAAAACACGCATAATGGAAGGGGAGTTAGCTGATGTTTTTATTAGTGCGAATTCAGAAAATGTATCGGCACTAGGGAGTAGAGTTTTTCAGCAGCAGGTGCTCACTTATAATCAACTTATGCTGACAACAAAAAATAAGCCAGAATTTCAGCGAGATACCCTTGAGCTACTTTTTGATGAGCAATATCGATTAGCTACATCAACGCCGGTTTGTGATCCTTGCGGTGATTATACTTGGCAGCTTTTTGACCTCATTGAAAAAGATTATCCAGAACAAGGTAAAAGGTTAAAATCGAAGGCATTGAAATTGGTTGGAGGAACAGAAAATCAAGTTGTTATACCGCCAGGTGAAATGGCTTCACATTATCTCTTGAAAAACGATTATGCGGATATGATGTTGGGCTATGCGCATTACCAGACAAGATTAGAAAATGCGGGGATGCTTTGTCATACATTACCATCTGGATATGATATTCGCGTAGAGTATGTTCTCGCTATGCTGAATGATACCGAATTGACGCAACGATTTTATCAATTTTTATTGGGTGAGACTGCACAAGAGATTATTCGTAAGAATGGATTTAAAAATGATTAAATATTTAGGGGGGAACAGCGTAATAATTCCTTGCTTTTATTGGTTTCAATCGTTAAAATTCAGGCTCCTTGTCATCGCTGAGTTAGAGATCGGCGAATGATGTATTAATAACACTACCTTTTAGGAGTAAAAAATGTCTCTAAGTACTGAAAAAAAAGCAGCAATCGTTGCTGAATTTGGTCGCGATGCGAAAGATACTGGTTCTTCTGAAGTTCAAATCGCATTATTAACTGCACAAATCAACCACTTACAAGCTCACTTTGCTGAGCACAAAAAAGACCACCATGGTCGTCGTGGTTTATTACGTATGGTTTCTCGTCGTCGTAAACTTTTAGACTACTTAAAACGTACTGATCTTGCTTTATACCAAAGCACTATCGCTCGTTTAGGTTTACGTCGCTAATTTTTATTACGATAGTAAAAATAAAAGCCTTCGGATTACCGAGGGCTTTTTTATTTTCTACCTATTAGAAAAATAAAAACGGTCAAAAATTTGACCGCTCTTTTTTAGTCCATTAGTTTGCAATGCCTTTATGACGAAGTAATGCGTCTAGTTGAGGTTCACGTCCACGGAAGCGTTTGAATAATACCATTGGTTCTTCAGAGCCACCGCGAGTGAGAATTTCATCTAAGAAGGATTTGCCCGTAACCGGATTGAAAATTCCTTCTTCTTCAAAGCGAGAGAAGGCATCTGCAGATAATACTTCAGCCCATAAATAGCTGTAATAACCGGCCGCATAACCGCCCGCAAAAATATGGCTAAAGCTATGTGGCGCTCTTGCCCATTCAACACCTTTAATCACGGCAACTTTATCTTTCACTGCTTTTAAGGTATCAAGCACTTGGTTAGCTTTACCCACTTCAAAAGTATGATGAAGGGTAAAATCAAACAAGCCAAATTCAAGCTGACGTAACACAAACATTGCCGCTTGATAGTTTTTCGCTTTGAGAAGTTGATTTAATTTTTCTTCTGGCAACGGTTCGTGCGTTTCAAAGTGACCCGAAATAAAATCAAGGGCTTCTTTTTCCCAACACCAGTTTTCCATAAATTGACTTGGAAGCTCTACCGCATCCCAAGGTACACCATTGATACCCGCAACATCTGGCACATCAACTTTGGTGAGCATATGGTGAATGCCATGACCAAATTCATGGAAGAGAGTGGTGACTTCATCATGAGTGAATAACGCAGGTTTATCACCAATAGGGGCATTGAAGTTACACGTTAAATAGGCAACCGGTTTTTGAATTGAACCGTCGGCATTGCGTTTTCTGCCGATACAATCATCCATCCATGCGCCACCACGTTTATTTTCGCGAGCATAAAGATCGAGATAGAAACTGCCGCGTACTTCATCGGTTTCATCAATTAAATCAAAGAAACGTACATCTTTGTGCCAAGTATCTATACCAAAACGTTCAACTGCACGAATATTAAAAATACGCTTAATTAATTCAAATAAACCCGAAATAACGCGATCTTCAGGGAAATAAGGACGAAGTTCTTCATCATTGATCGCATATAAATGTTGTTTTTGTTTTTCGGAATAGAAACTGATATCCCAAGGGGCGAGTTCAGTGATGCCAAATTCTTTTTCACAATAAGCTTTGAGTTCAGCTAATTCTTTCTCACCTTGTGCTTTTGAACGATCCGCAAGGTTATTTAAGAAATCTAACACTTGTTGTGGATTTTCAGCCATTTTGGTCGCAAGTGAGCGTTCAGTATAGGTATTAAAACCTAGCAATTTAGCTAGCTCCACGCGTAACGTCATGATTTCTTCAATGATCGCGGTGTTATCCCATTTACCGGCATTTGGACCTTGATCAGAAGCGCGAGTTGCATAAGCACGATACATTTCTTCGCGTAGTGCTGCATTTTCACAATAGGTCATGATTGGCAAATAACTTGGGATTTCTAACGTAAAGCGATAGCCTTTCAAGCCTTTACTTTCGGCAGATTGTTTTGCCGCAAGTAATGCAGATTCAGGAAGACCTGCTAATTCACTTTCATCTTCAATGACTTTTTCCCAGCCCATAGTGGCATCGAGCACATTATTGCTAAATTGTGAGCTTAATTCAGATAAGCGAGCAACAATCTCACCATAACGTTTTTGTTTTTCTTCGGATAAACCGATACCTGAAAGCTCAAAATCACGTAGTGCATTTTCAATGGCTTTCTTTTGTGCGACGGAATAAGTCGCAAATTCAGGGCTATTTTTTAAGGATAAATAGGCATTGTATAACCCTTCGTGTTGGCCTACCCAAGTACTGTATTCAGAGAGTAGTGGTAAGCAAGCTTGGTACGCATCACGTAATTCAGGGCTGTTTTTAACTGAATTTAAATGGGAGATCGGTGACCAAGCACGACTTAAGTGTTCGCCTGCTTCAGAAAGCGGTTCAATAAAGTTTTCCCAAGTAAAGTGCGGTTGTTTTAGCACTTGTTCTATAGCTTGACGATTTTCTTCGATAAGTTTTTCAATTGCTGGTTGAATGTGTTCCGGTTTGATTTGAGAAAACGGAGGTAAGCCTTCAATATGAAGTAATGGATTAGACATAAATATTCCTTTTGCTAACTGTTTCTTTAATAAGTTGCGACAAATTCTATAATATCAAGGTTGAAAAATCTAAAAAATCAGTGATAATTGCGTATCACTTTTATTTAGGATTTATGATGGACGGCACTTCCTTTTTTTCTATTATCATTTTTTCTGGCATAATTGCTCTTGCGATCGTTGTAGGTGTTGTTTCACTTAAGTTTTTCCCAAAAACTTCTTTAACCAAGGCTATGTATGTTGCTCTTGGATGCATTTCTTTAATATTAGGTGTTATTGGTATTTTTTTACCTATTCTTCCGACAACACCTTTTTTACTGCTTACACTTTATTCTTTTGCGAAAGGTTCTTCTCGTTTAGAGCAATGGTTTTTAGGGACAAAGCTTTATCAAAAGCACCTAAAATCCTTTAATGAACGTCGTGCATTGACGAAAAAAGCAAAAATTTCTATTCTAACGTTTTCAACCACAATGCTTTTAATTGGCTTTTACTTTACCCCAAGCGTAGTGGGTCGAACGATTATTGCCATTTTAATTGCGGTAAAATATTGGTTCTTTTTCTTTTGGATTAAAACAGAAGACGTTAAAAATGGATAATTCTTTCCTTACTTGGCTTAAAAGTGCGGTCATTTTCGGTATCGTTTTTGGATTGAGTGGTTGTGATAAATTAAACAGCCAGAAATCGATAAACACAGAAACGGATGAGCAACCAACACAAAGCCAGTCTATCAAACAAGAGAATACTTCAAAACCAAATCGTACATTACTGACTCGGGCGTTTACTCATCCTCCTTCTTTTGAGTCTTGGTTTGTTCGTTATCCAGAACAAGAGGGCTTATTACGTGATTTATATGAAGGTTTAACCGCTTATGATCCGGAAGGGAGAATCGTGCCGGGTATCGCAGAAAGTTGGGAAACAAAAGACAACAAAACCTGGATCTTTACCTTACGTGAAGGGCTTCGTTGGTCAAATGGTGATCCCTTAGTTGCCCAAGATGTCATGCTTTCTTGGCAAGCACTATCTCAATCAAATAGTCCATTAAGATCTTATTTGGCTTATCTCAACCTAAAAAATGCGAAAGGCGTTTTAGAGAAAAATAAACCTTTTAGGAGCTTAGGAATTTATGCTGAAAATGACCGCACTTTACGCATTGAGCTCGATAAAGCAACGCCTTATTTACCGGAAATGTTGGCGCATATCAGCCTTGTGCCTCAATATCGCGATCCGGATTACCCAGTGACAAACGGGGCTTATATGATCGAAAGCGAAAGTGTGAAAAGCATATACTTAACTAAAAATCCCTATTATTGGCAGAAAAATAATGTGGCTTTTGAGCGTGTAGAATATTTGCCTTTTATCGCCACGAAATTATCTGACTTTGATGTGGTGGTTGATGTACCAGAAGTACACGCAGACCTTCAACATTTCCCACAGCTTTGTAGTTATTTTTATGAGTTTAATCTCAACGATTCTAAAGTTGCTAAGGCCGATGTGCGCAAGGCGATTGCTTCGTTGGTCTCTGTCACCAATATCGTGAATAATGAGATTCCCGCGGCAATTCCGAGTTCGTATTTTTTACCGAAAGCCATGTTAAATGGACAAGATTCAAGATGGGAACCCGTTGTTGCCGAGCAGCTATTGGCTCAAAATAAAATTAATGAAAGACATCCGCTACACTTAAATGTGCTTTATGATGAGACGCCATTGCATGTAAATATCGCGCAACGTTTAGTAGGACAATTAACGCAATCAGATATGTTGCGTGTGGATGCACAACCAGTCAGTTGGCAAACATTACAGGCTAAACGTCAAAAAGGTGATTTCCAAGTCATTCGTTCAGGCTGGTGTGCGGACTTTAATCATCCGATGGCATTCTTGAGTTTGTTCTATTCTAAAAGTCCCGATAATAAAAATGGCTATGCCAATGCGGAATATGACCAACTTTTTGAGCAAGCATTGAAAAGCTTAAATGAAAAAGAGCGGTCAGAAATTTACTTAAAATTAAGTGAGAAGATCCAACAGGAAAACCTTGCTTTACCGCTTTTCCAATACACCACGCCAGTTTATCTTTCTCCAACTATTATGGGAGCGAAGAAAAATCCAGTGGGCGTCATTTACAGTAAGGATCTATGGCGAAAAGTTGAAAGCTAAAGCTGATTAAGAAAGTTGTTCATGATGTGGTGAACAACTTTTTTTATTAAATTTAATAAAAGTGTAGAGTAACACTATTTACTTTTTATTTTTATACGATACAATACACAACAAATCAACCTAGAGGGAAATCTTTATGTTAAAAATGAATGATTTGGTTAAGCTTAGTCAGACACCAAAATCCACGGTGTTGTACTATGTGAAAGAAGGTTTGTTGCCAGAACCAGTAAAAGATAAACCGAATTTTCATCTCTATGATGAATATTGTGTAGAGTTGCTCAGTTTTATTAAATATCTACAAAGCAATTTCAATGCGACGATTTCACAAATTAAAGCACTTTTTGCTCATCCTCATTTTGATTGGAATAATCCTTATGAAAGCCTTATTGGATTATTGGATATCATCATGGGGGCAGAAAATGAAGTGTTCACCATTGAGCAATTATGTGAAGAATTTCATCTTTCCGCTAAACAAATCGAAGACATGGTAGCGGAAGGATTATTGAATCCTCGTGAAGGCATTTTTACAGCAAAAGAACGTGATATTTTGGCGATCTTGGCTCGTTGTGATGAAGCCGAAATGGATGTAGTGAAAGCTTATTTAGCTGCAGCAAAAATGTTAGCAGAAAAAGAGGTGAATGTGACTTTAGCGGCATTAGCCAATAGCGAACAAAAAGATGAAAAATTAAAACATTTATTTGATTTATTGTTGGTGTTAAAACCTTATCTCTTGAATATGAAAACCTTTAATCTTTATCAAGCGGAGAGTGCGAAATGAAACTCTTAAAATATGCTGGCTTTGTACCGTATTTAGCCATTGCCTTTATTAATGCCAGTGTGGATTTGGCACATAAAATTACCATTCAAAATGTGTTGCTGAAAAGTTTTTCAGGTGAGAGTTTGGTTGTTTTAACGGCATTAATTAATGCCATGATTTTATTGCCATTTATTTTCTTATTTTCGCCTTCGGCATTTATTAACGATAAATTTTCTCGCACCAATGTGATTCGCTATAGCAGTTTGGCGGCTGTGGTGATCAGTGCTGGGATTTTATTGAGTTATATGACGGGTATGTTTGCCATTTCCTTTGTACTGACATTGATTTTGGCAGCGCAAAGTGCGGTCTATTCTCCTGCCAAATATAGCATTATTAAATCGATTGTGGGCACTGAAAATATCGGTATGGCAAACGGTGTGATTCAAGCGCTCACCATTGTGGCCATTCTATTTAGTTCTTTTGCATTTTCTTTCTTCTTTGAAGCGCATTATGTGGCATCAGATGATCCGAATGAAGTATTACAAAGTGTTTGGGTGATTGGTGTGGCGTTAGTATTACTGAGTGCACTAGAAGCCTATTTTGCTTTTAAAATCCCATTCTTTAAGCAAGAAGCTGAAAATACAGATGGTCAGTTTGATATGAGAAAATACCTTTCTTTAGGGTATTTAAAAGATAACGTTCGAACATTAAAAGCAGATCAAAATATTTGGTTGAGTGTCATTGGATTAAGCCTATTTTGGGGCGTGTCACAAATTATTGTGGCGGCATTCCCTGCGCATTATAAAGCGATGTTCAATGAAGATAATGCCATTGTTATTCAAGCGATTCTTGCGGTGAGTGGAATAGGGCTTGCGCTTGGTTCATATCTTGCTGGTCGTGCTTCTCGTTTGCATATTGAGTTAGGTATTGTTCCGCTTGGTGCATTGGGTATTTGTGTGTCGTTATTCTTCTTAACCCTAGCCCAAAGCGGGGTGGTATTAGCACTTTGTTCTTTTGTCTTTGGTTTCTCTGGCGGTTTATTGATCGTGCCATTGAATGCGACTATTCAGTATTTCGCACCTGAGAAAATCAGCGGCAAAATCATGGCAGGTAACAACTTTGTACAAAACGTGTTCATGGTGGTCTTTTTGCTATTAAGCATTGTTTTTGTGCAACTTAATGTTTCGACTCAAGGTTTATTCTTAGTGACTTCTGCTACATGTTTTGCGGCAAGTTTATATACCATGTCGAAAGTGCCTCATTTATTTACGCGTTTATTCTTGCTCTTTGCGTTAAAAGCGAATTACCGTTTTCATGTGGATGGCTTAAAAAATCTTCCACAAAGTGGTGGAGTTCTATTATTAGGTAACCATATTAGCTGGATTGACTGGTTGGTGTTACAAGCGGCTAGCCCTCGTGCGATTAAATTTGTGATGTATCGTCCGATTTACAACAAATGGTATCTCACTTGGTTCTTCCGTATTTTCAAAGTGATCCCAATTGGTGGCGGTTCAAGCCGAGAATCTATTGAAACCATTCGTGAATATTTAGCGCGTGGTGAAGTGGTGGCTTTATTCCCAGAGGGTCATATCAGCTATAACGGTCAAATCAATGAGTTCCAAAAAGGCTTTGAGCATGTATTAAAAGATTTAGAGAATGTGACGACTGTTCCTTTCTATTTACGTGGATTATGGGGCAGTAGCTTCTCTCGTGCGGACTCTTTCTATAAGAATTTAACTAAACGTCAAGGTAAACGTGAAATTTTAGTGGCATTTGGTAAACCCATTCATGGCTTTATTGATGCGACAGCGATGAAGCAAAAAGTACTCGAACTTTCTTTCTCTGTATGGGAAAAAGTCATGAGTAAACGTAAACCGCTGATGCATCATTGGTTGAGTTCAGCAAAATCGAATTTATTCAAAGAAGCAACCGTTGATGCACAAGGCGCTAAACTGAATAACCTGAAATTTATTGCTGCGGTGCTAATGTTTGTGAAAACCTTGAAAGTTGCTTTAGGGAATGAAAAAAATGTCGGTGTGTTATTACCAAGTTCATCAATCGGGGCAATTATTAATATGACCCTAATGGTGATGGGCAAAGTACCGGTAAATTTAAACTACACACTAAGCCCAGAAGTGATGGAAAAAGCGTTGAAAAAAGCCAACATTTCGCAAGTCATTACCTCTGAAAAATTCTTGGATAAGTTGAACGCAAAAGGTTTTGACTTTAGCCAAGTGGTGGCTGATAAAGCCCTCTTTATGGAAAATTTAGGGAAATCGATCACTAAAGCGAATAAAGTGCGGTCATTTTTAACTGCGTTTTTGGCGCCACAATGGTGGATTAAATTACGTTACTTTGCAGACGTAAGCTTGGAAGATAATGCAACCATCTTATTCAGTAGTGGTAGTGAAGGTGATCCAAAAGGCATTGAATTAAGCCATAAAAACTTACTGACAAATATTAAACAGATCGGTGAATTATTAAACTTCCACAAAGATGATGTGATTTTGAATTCCTTACCAATTTTCCACTCATTCGGCTTAACAGTGACAACTTTATTGCCATTGTGTGAAGGCATTAAAATGGTAAGTGTAGCGGATCCGACAGATGGGGCGACAGTAGGAAAAATGTGTGCTCGACATCGGGTGAGTATTTTATTTGGTACTTCAACTTTCTTTAGATTGTATGTACGCAATAAGAAATTCCATCCGTTAATGCTACAAAATGTACGTATGGTTATTGCGGGCGCCGAAAAATTGAAAGCGGATGTAAAAGAAGCCTTCAAACTTAAATTTGGCTTGGAAATTTACGAAGGTTATGGCGCAACTGAAACAGCACCGGTAGCTAGTGTCAATATGCCTAATTTACTTGATCCGGAAACCTTACAAGAATTTACCTTCAATCAAGCTGGTACGGTAGGTATGCCATTACCGGGCACCATTATTAAAATTGTGGATCCAGAAAGCTTGCAAGAATTACCAGTCGGCGAAGACGGTTTGATCTTGATTGGCGGTGGACAAGTTATGAAAGGTTATTTGAATGCACCAGAAAAAACAGCAGAAGTGATTGTTGAAATTGACGGTGTACGTTATTACAAAACTGGCGATAAAGGCCATATCGATCATAACGGCTTTATTACCATTGTGGATCGTTATTCTCGATTTGCTAAAGTCGGCGGTGAAATGATCAGTCTAGGTAGCGTGGAAGAGAAACTTTCACAAGTATTTGATGAGGAAAATCAATTTGTAGCCGTTGCCCTGAGCGATGATAAAAAAGGCGAGGGCATTGTACTTTTAATCAAGTCTGCACTTTCTTTAGACGAGATTAATGAACGTATTAAAGGATTAAATGTACCGCCGATTATGCTACCAAGCCAAGTCTTCTTAGTGGATGAAATCCCGATGCTCGGAAGTGGTAAAGTGGATTTCAAGGGGGCGAAGAACCTGGCGATGAGTTTGGTTAAGTAAAGCAAATCGTCATAAATAAAAGAGCGGTCAATTTGACCGCTCTTTTTGTTATTTAATGAACCTCATTTAGGTGTTTTTCAGCATCTTTCACCTTACATCAACGTACCGACATATTTTAACATGACCCCAGCGGCAATAGCCGAGCCAATTACACCAGCAACGTTCGGCCCCATCGCGTGCATAAGGAGGAAGTTTTGGTTATCCGCTTCCAATCCGATTTTGTTAGAAACACGAGCTGCCATAGGAACGGCAGATACACCAGCAGAACCAATAAGCGGGTTAATTTTGTTTTTGCTGAATTTGTTCATCAATTTGGCCATTAATACACCGCTACCCGTACCGATTCCGAAAGCAATCACGCCAAGAATTAAAATACCCAGTGTTTGTGGTTGCAAGAATTTATCCGCAATCAGTTTAGATCCCACTGACAAGCCAAGCACTATGGTCACGATATTAATCAAGGCGTTTTGTGTGGTGTCACTTAAACGTTCTACTACGCCGCTGACGCGCATGAGATTACCGAAACAGAACATCCCGAGTAATGGCGCGGCATCTGGTAAGAGTAAGCCGACGAGTAATAGCAAAATAACAGGGAATAAGATTTTTTCCCGATTACTTACATGACGTAATTGTGTCATGCGAATTTTGCGTTCTTCTTCGGTAGTTAAAGCTTTCATGATCGGTGGTTGAATCAGCGGCACTAACGCCATATAAGAATAGGCAGCCACCGCAATCGCACCAAGCAATTCAGGCGCGAGCTTACTGGTAAGATAAATTGCAGTCGGACCATCCGCACCACCGATAATACCGATAGACGCGGCTTGAGGTAGCGTAAATTCGATAATGCCGAAATAATTTAAGGCTAATGCACCAAGCACAGTAGCGAAAATGCCGAATTGTGCAGCCGCACCAAGTAGCAACGTTTTTGGATTGGCTAATAATGGGCCAAAGTCTGTCATAGCACCCACGCCCATAAAAATAACCAATGGTGCAATGCCGTATCCAATCGCAACTTTATAGAACAAAGCCAAAATACCAGCGCTATAACCCATATCCACAGATAAAGCTTCTAATTGATTTATCATGGATATTGGCGCGGAAGTCATCGCTGTTTTAATCGCAGCAAGATCGGGTGAAACACCCAGCTGCGCAGCGATTACTGCAATTTGCTCTGGTGAGCCGAGATGAAGCAAATTCTCTAATGCTGTCATGGCTAACCCTGCTTCAGGAATATTTGACAATAATCCGCCGAAACCAATTGGTAGTAACAGCAAAGGTTCAAATTTGCGCGAAATGGCAAGCCACAGCAACAGCAAGCTCACAGCGATCATTACTGCTTGCCCCCATTGCAAATGGAATATGCCCATCCCTTTAATTAACGCAATAATACTCTCCATAGACCATTCCTTATGCTAAGGTCATCACGGTGTCACCCACCGCGACAGCATCACCAGCTTTGACGCAAATGCCGCGTACGGTACCAGCTTGTGCAGCTTTCACTTCGGTTTCCATTTTCATGGCTTCGAGAATGAATAATACATCGCCAGCTGCTACAGTTTGACCTTCTGTTGCAACAACTTTCCAAATATTACCCGCCATCGGCGCTGTTACTGGTGTGCCACCAGTTGCTGGAGCAGGAGCTGCTTGTGGCGCGGCTTGCGGAGCAGTAGTCGCGACCTGAGAGATATCGCCGCCTTCGCTTACTTTCACCACAAAAGCTTTACCTTCCAATTCCACAGTATAAACAGCAGAGCCAGAAGCAGATGGTGCAGCTTTAGAAACTGGTTTATTTTCCACCGCACTTTCATTACCGGTTGGAGCAGGTTCAAAGGCTGCAGGATTATTGCGGTTTTCTAAGAATTTCCATGCAATTTGAGGGAAGAGCGCCACGATTAAAGCATCATCTACGGCGTTGTCTGCCAATTTCACGCCTTTCGCTTTAGCTTGTTCAGCAACTTCAGCTTCAATCTTCGCCATTTCAGGCGCAATGTGATCGGCAGGACGGTCAGTTACTGGCGCAGCACCTTCTAATACTCGAGCTTGCAACGCGCTATCTACCGGTGAAGGCGTTTTACCGTATTCACCTTTTAAAATACCAGCAGTTTCTTTGGCGATAGTTTTGTAGCGTTCGCCTGTAAGTACGTTAATAACCGATTGTGTACCAACAATTTGAGAGGTTGGCGTAACAAGTGGAATGTAGCCCAAGTCTTTGCGTACGCGTGGGATTTCTTCTAATACTAAATCTAATTTATCGGATGCATTTTGTTGTTTTAATTGGTTTTCCAAGTTAGTGAGCATGCCACCTGGCACTTGTGCCACTAAAATACGGCTATCTACACCACGTAATTGGCCTTCAAATTTAGCGTATTTTTTACGTACATTGCGGAAATAGGCAGCAATTTTTTCCAAACGAGGAATATCCAAACCGGTGTCATACTCAGTGCCTTGCAAAGTGGCAACTAGGGATTCAGTTGCAGGGTGACCATAAGTACCTGACATAGAAGAAATAGCCGTATCAATACCATCTACACCAGCTTCAACCGCTTTTAATAACGCCATTTCTGCCATACCAGTGGTTGAGTGGCAGTGTAAATGCAATTCTACGTCAAAACGTTTTTTGATTTCGCGTACTAAGTCTGCTGCCGCCATTGGATTTAAAATACCTGACATATCTTTGATGACCAAGCTATCGATACCGATTTCAAGTAATTGTTCAGTCGTATCAAGCCAGGTTTGCATGGTATGAACTGGGCTAGTGGTATAACTTAATGTCCCTTGAGCATGACCACCAAATTTACGTACTGCTTGCAACGCTGCTTTCATATTACGCGGGTCATTAAGCGCATCGAATACGCGGAAAACATCCATACCATTCGCTACACAACGTTCTACGAAACGTTCTACTACATCATCAGCATAGTGACGATAGCCTAATAGGTTTTGACCACGTAATAGCATTTGCAATGGAGTTTTTGGACAAGCTTTTTTCAATTCGCGCAAACGTACCCAAGGATCTTCACCTAAAAAGCGAATACAGCTATCAAATGTTGCTCCGCCCCAAGCTTCCAAAGACCAATAGCCGATATCATCTAATTCATGAGCAATTGGCAACATATCATCAAGACGCAAGCGAGTTGCGAAAAGTGATTGGTGGGCATCACGAAGCACCAGTTCTGTCATTTTAATTTTTTTAGTCATAGTAAAATCCTTATGTTATTTGAACTGTTGGGTACGGCGATGGTGTGCGATAGCCGCTGCAATCACAGGACGTAAACGCTCAAAATCGTCAGTTGGTGCCGCAGAAAGTGCGGTTGAATTTGGGGAGGTTTTGGGTTCGGGTTGTGGTTCTGGAAAGAATAGATTGATAAGTTTAGACATCACTCCAATTGCCCAAATTAAAATGAGCAAAAAGACCAACACAAAACCCATCCCTGAAAACATCAGGTTAATTCCTTCGCCTATAAGTGCTGAGGGAGTCATCATTTTTCTTCCTTATTTGTTTGAAAAAATGGACAATTTTATTCTAATCGATCTGTTCAAATAAAACTGTGATGAAGATCATAATTTGAAATATAGGCACACAATAAAAGGGGAAAAGTGCGGTCAATTTTGAAGATATTTTGTGTGGAAAAAATATTATTAATAAGGGATATCTCAGCGTGTAAAACTAAAAGGACTAAGCCCTGTAGATGACAGAACTCAGTCCTTAAATTATGTGAGTCTTACTTTTTTATAGAAAGGAAGATATTATTCTACTTTTACAATCCAGCCTTCAGGTGCTTCCACATCACCGAATTGGATACCGGTTAGCTCGTTGTAAAGTTTACGTGTCACAGGGCCTACTTCAGTTTCTGAATAGAACACGTGGAATTTACCTTTGTGTTGAATACCGCCTACTGGCGTAATTACTGCGGCAGTACCACAAGCTCCCGCTTCTGCAAATTGATCAAGTTGATCGATATACACATCACCTTCGATAGCTTCCATACCTAAACGTTCTTTTGCAATGTGAAGTAATGAGTATTTAGTGATACTTGGTAAAATAGATTCAGATGCTGGTGTGATAAATTTATTATCTTTGGTGATACCAAAGAAGTTTGCCGCACCCACTTCTTCAATTTTAGTATGTGTTTTTGGATCGAGATAGATCGCATCAGCGAATTTACGCTCTGGTGTGCCAGCTTCTGCCGCTAATTCATGTGGAAGTAAGCTTGCAGCATAGTTACCACCCACTTTTACGCCACCCGTACCCATAGGGGCAGCACGGTCGTAATCAGTCGTAATGAAATTAGATGGTGCTAAACCACCTTTGAAATAAGCGCCAACAGGGCAGCAGAATACAGAGAAAATAAATTCAGGTGCGGTTTTTACACCGATATTCGCGCCTGTACCAAAGAGGAATGGACGTAAATATAATGTTGCGCCAGATCCGTAAGGACCTAACCATTCTTGGTTTGCTTTCACCACTTCTTTACAAGCACGGATAAATAATTCTGTTGGCACTTGTGGCATTAATAAGCGATCAGAGGTATGTTGCATGCGTTTTGCATTTTGATCAGGACGGAATAAGTTGATTGAACCATCTTTACAACGATAGGCTTTTAAACCTTCAAAGCATTGTTGACCGTAGTGAATAGCAGTTGAACCTTCGTGGATATGTAACATATTATCAGTGGTGAGTTTACCTTCATCCCATTTGCCATCTTTCCAATGTGCGATGAAACGGTAATCTGTTTTGATATAACTAAATCCAAGGTTGTTCCAGTCTAAGTCTTTCATTTTGCTTCCTTAATACGTTTTTGTATAAATAAATTATGAATGAAAATGTTAATTAATCTACACCATAATGGGGAGCATGAAAACATTTAAGCGTAAAAATATTGTGATTTTTTCAAAAATTTTGTGTGAATTTTCAAATTTGTGAACTCGGTTAGGAAATAAAATTTTGCTTATGCTAGAATGGCGGGAATAAAAAAACGCCGCTCGAAATGAGCAGCGCTTAACCAGAATGGTTTAATATATACAGGAAGTAAATGAGTAACTTAACTGTTACTCCAGTTCGGAGAACCGAACTATATGCAAACACAACATCATACTTAAGTCTGAAACTCATTAACTTGTAAGGAATTACCAATCATTAAGTATGGGTGTATTGTAGGTAGAAGGTCGTGAAAGGACAAATGATGTTTTTTTATTTGATGCATAAAAAAAACTAATCCGATATAAATCTTAACCATTATAAACTAAAAATTATCCATTGGGAAGAATTATGTATAAACGTTTGCCTCCCCTTAATTCATTGAAGTCTTTCGAGTCTGCTGCACGACATTTAAGCTTCACAAAAGCAGCGGATGAACTTTTTGTGACACAAGCTGCAGTGAGCCATCAAATAAAATTATTAGAAGATTTTTTAGGTGTTGAGCTTTTTATTCGTAAAAATCGTTCACTCGAATTGACAGAATTTGGGAAAGCCTATTTTGTTGATATCAATAAAATCTTACGAAAATTAAATGAAGCGACTGAACGTTTATTAACACTTAAAGCTGAACCACATTTGGCAATTAGTGTGCCACAAACCTTTGGTATTCAATGGCTTGTGCCACATTTGAGTGATTTTAATAAACAATATCCTGAAATTGAAGTACGCTTGAAGGGCGTCGATCAAGATGAAGGTTTATTGAATAAAGAAATTGATATTGCCATTTATTATGGAAAAGGCGATTGGGAAAACTTACAAGTCGATCGTTTAGGCGAAGAAAACCTCGTGATTTTAGCGGCGCCTTCATTGCTTGAGAAAATACCAGTAAGTTGTCCTAATGATTTGAAAAAGTACACGCTGATTCACACACATACTCGAGATAACTGGCAAGCGATGGCGGATTATCTCAAATTAGATGATTTGAATATTCAGCAAGGCCCGTTATTTAGCCACACCTTTATGGCATTGCAAGCAGCCGTTCATGGGCAGGGTATTGCGCTAGCAAATCGTATTTTGGCTCAGCAAGAAATTGAAAACGGTCATTTGCAAATTGTGTTACCAACCGAATTGCGGGATCCAAAATCATTCTATGTGGTCAATCATTTAGATCGTTTAGATGATGAACAAATTCAAGCCTTTAGAACATGGATTAAAGATTCAATTAAATTAGGAAAACATGAATAAATTAGCCTTATATTGTCGAATTGGCTTTGAAAAAGAAGTCGCTGCAGAAATTGCCGACCGAGCTTCTGAGCGTGGTGTATTTGGTTTTGCTCGCGTAGTAGAAAACAGCGGCTATGTTATTTTTGAATGTTATCAACCGGGTGATGCGGATCGTTTAGCGCGAGAAATCCCTTTTAATCGTTTGATTTTTGCGCGTCAAATGATTGTTGTTTCAGATTTCTTAGAAAATCTCGATCCTCAAGATCGTATCTCGCCAATTCTGGCTCAATATAAATGCATTGCAGAAGACATTAATCTTAAGCAAGCGGTAGAGCTATTTGTCGAAACAGCAGATACCAATGAAGCCAAAGAGCTTTCGACATTTTGCCGAAAATTTACTGTGCCGTTACGCCAAGCGTTGAAAAAACAAGGTTGGTTACAAGGTAAGGCGAACGCAAAGCGCGGTCAGATTCTACATTGTTTTTTTACTCAGCCGAATTGCTGCTATGTAGGGTATTCTTATCTTGGCAATAACTCTACCCATTTTATGGGGATACCACGTTTGAAATTCCCAGCGGATGCGCCAAGCCGTTCAACTTTAAAATTGGAAGAAGCGATTTTAACCTTTATTCCTCGAAATGAAGAAAGTAAACGTTTGAATGAAAATATGGTTGGCATCGATCTCGGTGCTTGCCCAGGCGGCTGGACTTATCAATTAGTGAAACGTGGTTTATTTGTGTATGCAGTTGATCACGGCAAAATGGCGGCTAGTTTACATGATACTGGCAGAATTGAGCACTGTCCGGAAGATGGATTTAAATTCCAACCACCAAAACGCAAGCATATTGATTGGCTTGTGTGTGATATGGTGGAGCAACCAAGTCGAATTGCGAATTTAATAGGAAAATGGTTGATTAACGGCTGGTGCCGAGAAACCATTTTCAACTTGAAATTGCCAATGAAAAAACGCTATCAAGAAGTGATGTTGTGCTTAGAAAATCTTGCGGTGATGTTGGCAGAAAAAGAACTGGAATTTGATATTCAGGCGAAGCATTTGTATCACGATCGTGAAGAGATTACGGTACATATTGCTTTAAAATAAAAAAGCAAAGTGCGGTCAAAAAACATGGAATTTTTGACCGCACTTTTTATTTAAACCATTATTTATTCGCTAAAATCACTGCGCGAGTTGGGGCTTGATAGCCTTCGATGGTTTTACTGTGATCGTTTGGATCTAAGAAATCAATCAAACTTTCATTTTCTAACCAATCCGTTTTACGCTGTTCTTCTAATGTTGTGGTGGCGACATCCACACAACGCACATTAGTAAAACCGACTTTTTTCAACCAATTGATGAGCGCTGCAACGGAAGGAATAAAATATACGTTCTTCATTTTTGCATAGCGATCTGAAGGCACTAATACCGTATTCACATCGCCATCAACCACTAAGGTTTCTAACACCAATTCGCCACCTTTTACTAATTGGTTTTTTAGCTGTGTGAGATGATCGAGCGGTGATTTACGGTGATAAAGCACACCCATTGAGAATACCGTATCAAATGCCGCAAGTGGTTGCATTTCTTCAATACCTAATGGGATTAAGTTAGCTCGACGATCGTTATTTAGTAATTTTCGAACCGCTTCAAATTGGCAAAGGAAAAGCTCAGTAGGATCAATACCAACGACCATTTTTGCGCCTTCACCAACCATTCGCCACATATGGTAGCCGCTACCGCAGCCCACATCTAAAATGGTACGATCTTTTAATGGTGCAAGATGAGGCAAAACACGATCCCATTTGAAATCAGAACGCCATTCGCAATCCACGTGAATATCAAATAAATGATAAGGTCCTTTTCGCCACGGCATTAATTGCTTCAAATGATGGATAATGCGTTGTTTTTCGCCCTCTGATAGTGGGATAGTGCGGTCAGATTTCACCGCATTTTTTAAATCGATAGTGTCTGCCTGTAAATAAGGGAGAAAGTCCACGATTTTTGACCATTTTGCATAATCACCATGGGTTTGTTTTTCCCATTCTTTTAATTGCAAAGGCAATGTTTCTAGCCAAGCAGATAAATTTGTGGTGGCAATTTGTTGATAAAAAGGACGAAAATCAATCATTATTTTGCTTCCTTATAGGCTTTTTCTGCTTTCTCAAAAGTTTCTTTAACTTCATTTTCAGGTTCTGCAGAAAGGAGGGAAACCACAATAATCGCCAGGCTAGCAAGGATAAATCCCGGGATCATTTCATACACATTAAACCATTCACTGGTTTCAGGAATCACCGATTTCCAAGCAAAAACAACCACTGCGCCGACAACCATGCCAGCCATCGCCGCTGATGAAGTCATACGTTTCCAGAATAAGGAGAAAAGCACGACAGGACCAAATGCAGAACCAAACCCTGCCCAGGCAAATTCAACGAGTTTTAATACTTTGCTGTTTTCATCTTGTGCAATCCAAATTGCAATGCCCGCGATAACTAAAACCATTGCACGACCTAGCCAAACAAGCTCTTTTTCAGAAGCTTTTGGACGAATAAAACCTTTATAAAAATCTTCAGTAATAGAGCTTGAAGAAATTAATAATTGTGCAGAAAGTGTACTCATTACTGCCGCCAAGATCGCAGAGAGTAGAATACCGGCAATCCATGGATTAAAGAGCAATTTAGCCAGTTCAATAAAGACTTGTTCTGGTTCATTATTTACCACACCAGCCACATTTGGGTTTGCAAAGAAATAAGGAATCCCGAAGAAGCCAATACCAATTGCACCGGCAAGACAAATCACCATCCATGTCATACTGATGCGGCGTGCTTTAATAAGAGATTTCACCGAGTAAGCCGCCATAAAACGAGCAAGGATATGCGGTTGACCAAAATAACCTAAGCCCCAAGCCGCTAAACTTAATAAACCTAATGGTGTAGTAGAACTAAATAAATCAGTAAAGTCTTTATTTGCTGCGCTTTCTGCTTGATGTAGCACTTCAGTAAATTGTGATGCATCACCCAAACTTAAAAAGATAAAGAGAGGCGTTAAAATCAGTGCAAAAATCATCAATGTGGCTTGAATGGTATCCGTCCAGCTTACAGCTAAAAATCCACCGATAAAGGTATAGACGATGGTCGCTAATGCGCCGTACCAAATGGCGGTGGAATAGTCGACTGAGAATAGGTTTTGGAATAATTTTGCTCCCGCAACCACACCTGAGGCACAGTAAATCGTGAAGAATGCTAAGATGATTGTTGCAGACACAATTTTTAAGAGATTATGTGATGTGCCAAAGCGATGGTGGAAATATTCCGGTAGTGTGAGAGCATTGTTGTTAAATTCGGTATAGATCCGTAAACGACCAGCCACGAGTAACCAGTTAAAATAAGCTCCGAGAATTAAACCAATGGCGATCCAACCTTCTACTAGGCCAGACACATATACCGCACCTGGCAAGCCCATTAATAACCAGCCTGACATATCAGATGCGCCAGCAGACATGGCTGTCACAAAACTTCCGAGTTTACGGCCACCTAAAATGTAATCGGATAAGTTGTTTGTATAATAATAGGCAAGGACACCGATTAAAATCATGCCGAAAATATAAATACTAAAAGTAATAAGTGTTGGGTCTAAACCAAACATTAAGTACCCCAAAAAAAGTCATGAAAATTTGAGAAAGGTCATATTTTACCTTATTTGGGTCTATTATTCTATTTTCCTTTTCGATAGACTTATACCATTAAAACTAAGGTCGAAAAAATGGATTCTGTTGAATTATTAATGAATGTTACGCCCAATGAAACTCGCGTTGCGTTGGTGGAAACGGGCGTTTTAAAAGAAGTTCATATTGAACGTCAAGCCAAACGTGGCATCGTGGGGAATATCTATAAAGGACGAGTAACCCGTGTTTTACCGGGAATGCAGTCCGCATTTGTGGATATCGGTTTAGAAAAAGCCGCATTTTTACACGCTTCCGATATTGTTTCACATACCGAATGTGTGGATGTGAACGAGCAAAAGCAATTCCGAGCAAAAAGCATTTCTGAACTCGTACGCGAAGGGCAGGATATCGTAGTCCAAGTGGTAAAAGATCCTTTGGGCACTAAAGGTGCAAGATTAACTACCGATATTACATTACCTTCTCGTTATCTCGTCTTTATGCCAGAAAATAGCCATGTTGGTGTCTCGCAACGTATTGAAAGCGAAGAAGAACGCGCAAGACTAAAAGCGTTAGTTGAGCCTTTTTGTGATGAGTTAGGCGGCTTTATTATTCGTACTGCTACCGAAGGTGCAACAGAAGAAGAATTGCATCAAGATGCAGAATTTTTAAAACGTTTATGGCGTAAAGTGCTTGAGCGTAAAGGCAAATATCCAACTCGTTCTAAAATTTATGGCGAGCCTGCATTACCACAGCGTATTTTACGTGATTTTATCGGCGCCAATTTAGAGAAAATTCATATCGATTCCAAACTTTGTTTTAACGAAGTGAAAGAATTTACCGATGAATTTATGCCTGAATTGAGTGAAAAGTTGATGCTTTATACGGGCAATCAGCCGATTTTTGATATTTATGGCGTAGAACGTGGTATTCAAAATGCACTTGAAAAACGCGTGAATTTAAAATCGGGCGGCTATCTCATTATTGAGCAAACCGAAGCCATGACGACCATTGATATCAATACGGGAGCATTCGTTGGTCATCGAAATTTAGATGAAACCATTTTTAACACCAATATTGAAGCCACTAAAGCTATTGCTCAGCAGCTACAACTACGTAATTTAGGCGGTATTATCATTATTGATTTTATTGATATGCAAACCGATGAGCATCGCAATCGCGTGATTGAATCCTTGGAAGAGGCCCTATCGAAAGATCGCGTAAAAACCAATGTAAATGGCTTTACTCAACTTGGCCTAGTGGAAATGACGCGTAAACGTACTCGCGAAAGTTTAGAGCATGTATTGTGTGATGAATGCCCAACTTGTCAAGGTCGTGGACGTGTGAAAACCGTCGAAACAGTATGTTACGAAATTATGCGTGAGATCATTCGTGTTAACCACTTATTCTCGAGTGAACAATTTGTGGTGTATGCGTCTCCTGCTGTGGCGGATTACTTAATCAAAGAAGAATCTCACGGTTTATTGCCAGAGATTGAAATGTTCATCAGCAAACAGGTTCAAGTCAAAACAGAACAGTACTACAACCAAGAACAATTTGATGTAGTAGTGATGTAAAAGACAAAAGTGCGGTCAATTTTGACCGCACTTTTTATCCTTAAACTTAGATAGAATATGAGTGACTCAAAGGTAATAGAATAATGAAATATGTTTTTGGATATTTTGTGAGTATTCTGGCTTTTTCTTTGATTTATTTTGTTGCTATTTTTTTATGTGCAATTTGATTCGGGAGTTAATAACATAAATTATGTTCTTCTAGCAAAAGAGGCAATAGTAGCAAGTTTGAAACTTCATATTCTCATTCTTCCTATTATATTTCTAACAACTAAAAGAAAAACAAAATAGCATGATGGAGCACTTTATATTTGTGTGTGAAAGTACTCTGTACAAATTATTTTTTACTTTTAAATGGCATAAATTTTCTGATGTTAGTTTTTAATTGCTTGTTGATAAGTTTTCATTTATAAAACGTATAGTTTAGAGTTCATAGGGGAAGTAAATGCTTATAGCTGATTTAAAATGGATTGATTATGGCTTTTCGACGAGGGATGAGGCATCCTTACTAGTTCTTAAGCCAGCTTATTGCTTAAATTTAACATTAGCAATAGGAACAAAAGGAAATTCTGGGAGTGACTATTTTTATACTAATGTTTTTAATGTAGGAATGGTGCAAAGAGAAAAGGTCTTGGTGATAAATAAAGGAATGGTTGTTGCTCTGAAAACATTAGATGATATAGAAAATTATTTGTCACTCATGATAAATAGTATATCAGGAGAAACCTGGGATGATATTGTTATTCAGTTACAAAAATATTTTGATTGGGAATATGAAGGGTATAGAGAAGTTTAAAAAGCATCTAATTTTAAATTCAAGAATAAAAAGTGCGGTCAAAATTGACCGCACTTTTTACTTTAACTACTTCAATCTTTCTAACTGTTGAATAATGGCTTCATCAGATTGTGATTGGATTTTTCGCATCCGAATAAAGAGTAAAGCCGCAGCAATGGTTAAGGCAATGATAAACGCAACCCAAAAACCTTTTGCGCCGATGCTTGGTACGATCCAATCCGTTCGTGAAAGAATATACCCAACCGGAATACCCACGCCCCAATAGGCAAGTAACGTAATATAAAGGATAATTTTAGTATCTTTATAGCCACGTAAAATACCGCTCACAACGACTTGCACTGAATCTGAAAATTGATAAATCGCTGCCATCGCTAATAAGCTGCCTGAAAGAGCAATAACGGTGGCATTATCGCCTACAATTAATGCGGCAATCTCTACACTAAATACCCAAATCACCAACGCCAATATACTTGCCGCAATCAAGCCAAGAATAATAGCGGCGTAAGACATGATTTTGGCTTTTTGTGGTGCATGATTACCCAGTTCTTGAGCCACTAAAATGGTTGCCGCCATGGCAATAGACATGGGGAACATAAAGGCTACGGCACTGGTGTTTAAGGCAATTTGGTGGCTGGCGACCACATCCGCGCCTAATGGGGAAAGTAATAAACTACTTAATGCAAAGAGTGAGACTTCACTACACAGCGCAATGGCAATAGGCAAGCCAAGTGCGGCCAATTTTTTCAGTGTTTTGATATCTGGCTTTTCAATAATCTTTTCAAAGACTTTCAGACTACGTTCATTATAGTTTTTAGCTGAATAGGTAATCATCAAGATCGCCATCGCCCAGTTAACAATAGCCGTTGCCACACCACAACCGACACCACCCAATGCCGGTGCACCAAATTTGCCGTAAATAAACATATAATTCAACGGAATATTCAGCATTAACCCCATGAAGGTAATCACCATAGCGGGTTTTGTTTTGGCAATGCCATCATTCAAACAGCGGAAATTAATCAGCAATAAATAGGCAGGCAAGCCCCATACCATCGCACGCAAATAATTCATCGTCACATCAGCCATGTGGGCATCCATATTCATAAACTGTAATATGAAATCATTATGATAGATGATGAGTGCAAGGGGAATCATCACTAAAAATGAAATCCAAAGGCCTTGTCTCACTTGGTGAGCAATGCGATGGCGTTGTCCTGAACCATTTAAATAGGAAATTGTTGGAGGCAAGGCGAGTAATAATCCTTGCCCGAAAAGTACCAAAGGTAGCCAAATAGAGGCACCAATACCGACACCGCCTACATCAGCAGAGCTCACACGCCCCGCCATAATCACATCCACGGTGCCCATGCCAGTTTGAGCTAACTGGGCAAGCCCGATAGGTGTCGCAATTTGGATAAGTTTTTTAATATCAATACGGTATTGAGAAAAAAGACGAGAATTCATAAATTTTGCTATAATATTGGAAAAATTTTTAATGAAGGAATAATAATGTTTACAGGTATTGTACAGGGCATCGCCCAAATTCATGCAATTAAAGATAGCGATAATTTTAGAACACAGATCGTAAAATTACCAGCTGAAATGCGAAAAGGCTTAGAAGTCGGTGCATCAGTGGCGAATAACGGTGTGTGCTTAACAGTAACTGAAATTCATGATGATCTTGTGAGCTTTGACCTAATGCAGGAAACCTTGCGCATCACCAATCTCGGCAGCTTAAAAGCCGGGGATTTTGTCAATATCGAACGCGCGATGCAAATGGGCGCAGAAATTGGTGGACATATTTTATCCGGCCACGTTTATTGCACTGCGAGCGTTTCACAAATTATCGAAAGCAAAAACAATCGTCAGGTTTGGTTTAAATTACCTACTAAAGACGTGATGAAATATATTCTCACTAAAGGATTTATTGCGATTGACGGCATCAGCCTTACCATCGGTGAAGTGAAAGGTGATGAATTCTGCGTGAATTTAATTCCAGAAACCTTACATCGAACCCTGATTGGCAAACGCCAAATCGGCGATTTAGTGAATATCGAAATTGATCCACAAACACAAGCGATTGTGGATACAGTGGAACGATATTTAGCCGCTAAAGCTTAGTTGGAATGAAAAAGTGCGGTAGAAAATGATGTTGTTTTTTTACCGCACTTTTTATTGAATTGTGTGATATTAGTTGGCTTTGGATTTCTTCGCTTTTTTCCATTTCCAAAATAGGTACAGAGCTAAAACACCGATTAGGATATAAATCACGAGTTGGCCTTTTTTAATTTGCTCGTGTAACCAATCTAAGTTTTTCGCACCAAATTCGCCAAGGTAAACCCAAATTGGCACAGAAATAATCGCGGCACAGAAATCAATGAATACAAAGCGAGTGTAGCTGACACGGCGGGTGATGCCTGAAACCATATAAATTGGTGCGCGTAATCCTGGAAGGAAACGAGCCACAAATAAAACACGGTTGCCGTATTGGGCAAATTTTTCACGCACCATTTTGAGACGTTCTAAGGTGACTAGTTTGCGCATTGGGCGGAAACGAAGAATTCGAGTGCCGTAAATGCGGCCAAGCCAGTACATGGTTGAATCACCGGTAAGTACGCCAATCATACTCACGACTAACATTAAGTGGGAATTAACACTTTCAGGATAGAGACCTGCAATCACACCGCCGGAAACAAGCGTGATATCTTCTGGAATAGGTACACCAAAGCCACAAATAATCAGAACAAATAGCACCGCCCAATAACCATAATCGGTAAAAAAGCTGATAAGAAATTCCATTTGAAACCCACTTACAATCAGTTAGTTAAAATTAATTAAAAATTGGGGCTTATTTTAATCGCTTTGCCTTGAAAAGCCTAGAAAAAAATTGCTGTGTAAATTTGCATTGTAGGGCTGAATATTTTATAATCCATCGCTCTCAAAGTTTGTCTTTGAGCAAATTTAGGAAAATTGCTGGGTCGCCTGCAATTTTTTATTTTAAACTTTTAATCAAGAGAACATTAAAATGGCATTTAAATTTAACGCTGAAGTTCGTCAAGCGCAAGGTAAGGGTGCGAGCCGCCGCCTGCGTCACAACGGTCAAATCCCTGCAATCATTTATGGTGGCAGCGAAGCACCTGTTTCAATCATCTTAAATCACGATGAATTAAACAACGCACAAGCTCACGATTCTTTCTATAGCGATGTAATCACTTTAGTGGTTGAAGGTAAAGAAGTTGCAGTGAAAGTTCAAGCAATGCAACGTCACCCATTCAAACCAAAATTGGTTCACATTGACTTCAAACGTGCTTAATTTTTAGCTTGTGATAAGAACACCAATAATGATGAGTTATTGGTGTTTTTTCTTTTCGGGCAAAGTGCGGTCAAATTTGAAATCGTTTTAGGAGTATTTTCCAATGAAGATAGCCTTAGGCATTGAATATAACGGAAAACAGTATTGCGGCTGGCAGAGACAAGAGAAAGTGCGTAGCGTACAAGAAGAATTAGAAAAAGCGTTATCTTTCGTGGCAAATGAAAAAATTGAAGTGTTTTGTGCGGGCAGAACAGACTCTGGAGTGCATGGCACAGGACAAGTTGTGCATTTTGAGACTACCGCGGTTCGGCCTGAAAAAGCTTGGGCATTTGGTACCAATGCAAATTTACCTGATGATATTTCAGTGAGTTGGGCAAAAGTGGTGGATGATGAATTTCATGCTCGTTTCTCGGCAACCGCGCGTCGCTATCGTTATATTTTGTATTGTAATAAATTGCGTTCAGCCATTTTGTCGGAAGGAATTACCCATTGCCATTTAGATTTAGACGAAAAGAAAATGCACCAAGCAGGGCAGTTTTTATTGGGCGAAAATGATTTTTCTTCTTTCCGTGCGGCACAGTGTCAATCAAATACCCCTTGGCGAAATGTGCATCATTTAAATGTGGTGCGAAAAGGGCAGCACATTATTGTGGATATTCAAGCGAATGCCTTTGTGCATCATATGGTACGCAACATTGTGGGAAGCTTGATTGAAGTCGGCGCAGGCAATCAACCTGTTGAGTGGATGAAATGGTTGTTAGAGCAAAAAGATCGTAAATTAGCTGCTCCAACAGCGAAACCCGAAGGCTTATATTTAGTCAATGTCATTTACCCTGAAAAATTTGCGATTCCACAGAAAAATTTAGGACCGTTGTTTTTAGAAGATAATCTCATCTGACTAGCAAATTTCGCTAAATTATGATTAAATACGCAAACTTTTCTAGTTAATAAAAAAGGTAAAAAATGAGCTGGATTGATAGAATTTTTAGCAAAGGAACCTCTTCCTCTGCATCACGTAAAGCTAACGTACCAGAAGGGGTTTGGACAAAATGTACCTCTTGTGAACAAGTTCTTTACGGTGAAGAAGTAAAACGTAATTTATATGTTTGTCCAAAATGTGGTCATCATATGCGTATTGATGCTCGTGAGCGCCTTTTAGCCTTGTTAGATGAAGGTTCAAGCCAAGAATTATCGGCTGATTTAGAACCAAAAGATATTCTTAAATTTAAAGATTTAAAAAAATATAAAGATCGTATTTCTGCAGCTCAAAAAGAAACGGGCGAAAAAGATGCGTTAATCACAATGACAGGTACACTTTACAATATGCCTATTGTTGTTGCTGCTTCAAACTTTAGCTTCATGGGCGGCTCAATGGGATCGGTTGTGGGTGCAAAATTTGTGAAAGCGGCAGAAAAAGCAATGGAATTAAATTGTCCGTTTGTTTGTTTCTCTGCAAGTGGTGGTGCACGTATGCAAGAAGCACTTTTCTCATTAATGCAAATGGCGAAAACCAGTGCAGTATTAGCAAAAATGCGTGAAAAAGGCGTACCGTTTATTTCGGTATTAACCGACCCAACATTAGGTGGGGTATCTGCAAGTTTTGCGATGTTAGGTGATGTAAACATTGCTGAGCCAAAAGCATTAATCGGTTTTGCGGGCCCACGTGTTATCGAACAAACTGTACGTGAAAAATTACCAGAAGGCTTCCAACGTAGTGAATTCTTACTCGAGAAAGGGGCGATTGATATGATCGTGAAACGTTCAGAAATGCGTTCAACCCTTGGAAACCTTTTAAGCAAACTCACCAATCAACCTTCACCTTTTGTTGAAGTAGAAGTTGTTGAAAATGCCTAATATAATGAATTTAAAAGCCACTTCGCCACTCGCTGAGTGGCTTTCTTATTTGGAAAACAGTCACTTTAAAGCCATTGATTTAGGGCTAGAACGCATTAAATCCGTAGCAGAAGAATTGGATCTTTTGAATCCCGCACCTTATGTGATCACTGTGGGGGGCACAAATGGTAAAGGCACGACTTGTCGTTTGCTTGAAACCATTTTGTTAAATCATGGTTTGCGTGTGGGTGTGTATTCCTCACCTCATTTATTGCGTTATAACGAACGTGTTCGTATTCAAAATCAAGACTTGCCAGATGAAATGCATACTGCTTCTTTTGATTTCATCGAAAAGCATAAAACGCAATCCCTCACTTATTTTGAATTTAGCACCTTATCAGCTTTGTATTTATTTAAACAAGCGAAGCTTGATGTCGTGATTTTAGAAGTAGGGCTTGGTGGACGCTTAGATGCAACGAATATTGTTGATAATGATCTGGCGGTTATCACCAGTATTGATATTGATCATACCGATTTTCTTGGGTCAACTCGCGAAGAAATTGGCTTTGAAAAAGCGGGGATTTTCCGTGCGAATAAACCGGTTGTAATTGGCGAACCAAATGTTCCGCAACCTATGTTAGAACAAGCGGAGAAATTACATTGCTACGTTTCACGCCGAGATGTCACTTGGTCGTTTAAAGCTAATGAGCAAACTTGGATGTGGCAGAGTAATAAAGTGCGGTTAGAAAATTTGCCGTTTTGCCAAATTCCATTAGCTAATGCCGCAACAGCTTTGGCTGCCGTTGAACAGCTGCCTTTTGATATTTCTGTTGAGACCATTAAACGTTCATTAATTGAAGTGGAATTGGTGGGTCGTTTCCAACAATTGAAAGGTAATCAATTAGAAAAATTAGCAGAACGCTTGGATGTATCTTATTCACAGTTGCCAAAAGTGATCATTGATGTTGGGCATAACCCTCATGCGGCAAAATATTTAGCCGAAAAATTGACCGCACTTAAGACACAAATATCAGGTCGCATTATTGCCGTTTGCGGAATGTTAAAAGATAAAGATGCCGAGTCGGTGTTTAGCCAACTTACTTCTGTTATTGACCAATGGCATTGTGTCACATTAGGCGGTCACCGTGGTCAATCGGGTGATGACTTAAATGCAAAATTAACATCAGTTTATCCATCAGCAAGAAGTGTTTCTGAAGATTCTGTAGTTGAAGGTGTGCAAAGTGCGGTTAAAAATGCAAATAAAAATGACATTGTGCTGGTATTTGGATCCTTCCACACGGTAGGGGAATTTTTAGAATATTTAGCATAATGGATATGAAAAATAATGAAGGCTGGTTTTGACCAGCCTTTTGTTTTTAAAGTATATTATGGAAATAATCACTTAATTCTGAATATTTGAATGTAAACCCACAATCCAGCAAATGTTTTGGATAGACATTTTGGCTGTCTAAAAGAATGCAAGCGCGCTCGCCTAGAATAGTAGTTAATAAAAATTGAGGTACTTGAGCAAAACAAGGACGATGTAATGCTTTACCTAATAATTGGTTAAAAGTCTTGTTTTTAACAGGATGTGGCGCAGTAAAATTAAATGCACCTTCACAATTATTATGATCAAGTAAAAAGAGAAGGCCTTCTACCATATCCTCTAACGCAATCCAACTCCAATATTGCTCACCATTCCCTAATTTGCCGCCTAATCCGAAGCGATAGAGCGGAAGGATTTTTGCAAAAGCCCCGCCATTTGGAGAAAGCACTAATCCCGTTCTCACTAGACAGACTCTCGTGTTGGCTTGTTTTGCTGCATTTTCCCAATCAATACAAAGCTGAGCGGTAAACTGAGTACTTGGATGCGAGTCTTCGGTAAGTAGATCTTCGCCACCATCTCCATAAATTCCCATTGCAGAACCAGAAATCAATACAGGAGGATGTTCACTTTGGTTAATGAGTTGAACAATCTGTTGGGTTAAATCAATACGACTGTAACGCAGTTTCTCTTTTTGTTGAACTGTCCATCTTTTATCGAAGATGGGTTCACCGGCAAGATTAATGACCGCATCAAATTCATTTAAGTCTTTGAGTGTTGAAAGTGCGGTCAAAAATTTCGGTGTTTTTTCAGGAAAAACAGCTTGGGCTTTTTCAATAGAGCGAGTTAATACGGTAATGCTATCGCCACGTGCAAGTAGCGATTCAACTAAAGGTTTCCCAACAAATCCCGTTCCACCGGTTACTAAGATATTCATTATAGACTGCTTTCAAAAAGCGTTTGAATTTGCTCTAGAAGCGATTTAATTGTTGTGTCTTTTGTTGGTGTCACAAAAATGGTGTCATCTCCTGCAATCGTGCCTAAAATGCCTTCAGGTTTACCAATGGAATCCAATAAGCGGGCAATCAACTGCGCGGCACCTGGAGAGGTTTTAATGACGATAACGAAATCATTGTGATCAATATCCAAAACCAAATTTTTTAATGGGCTGCTAGTAGCGGGTACACTTAATTCACTCGGTAAGCAATACACCATTTCCATTTTCGTATTTCTTGCACGAACTGCACCAAATTTACTTAGCATGCGTGAAACTTTAGACTGGTTAATGCTTTGAAATCCTTGGTTTTTTAAGGCTTCAACAATTTCACTTTGAGAAGCAAATCGTTCTTGATTGAGCAGTTCTTTAAATGCTTTAGTTAATTGATCTGACATAGTTATTCTCGTATAGGGGGAATTTGCATAAGAATTGCATAAAAATTCATTTTAGGCAATTAAAATAAATTTGTCGTTTGAAAAGTTTGAGCTAGATCGCATTATTGAATTTCTCTGTTTGTAATTTAATGACTAAGACTTTAAAATTCTACCTAGTTAGGATTAATTAATACATGAGGAGTATTTTATGAAAGTTGCAGTATTAGGCGCAGCAGGCGGTATTGGTCAAGCATTAGCCTTATTACTTAAATTACAATTACCCGCTGAAAGTGAATTAGCACTTTATGATATTGCACCAGTGACACCAGGTGTGGCTAAAGATGTGAGTCATATTCCAACAGCGGTGAAAGTAGAAGGTTTTGCGGGAGAAGATCCAACACCTGCACTTAAAGGTGCTGATGTCGTTTTAATTTCTGCAGGGGTAGCACGTAAACCGGGTATGGATCGTTCAGATCTTTTCAATATCAATGCGGGTATCGTGCGTAACTTGATTGAACATGTTGCAAAAACTTGTCCAAAAGCTTGTGTAGGTATTATTACCAACCCTGTGAACACGACTGTTGCGATTGCTGCAGAAGTATTGAAAAAAGCGGGTGTTTACGACAAACGTAAATTATTCGGTGTCACTACTTTAGATGTGTTACGTTCTGAAACATTCGTATCTGAATTAAAAGGCTTAAATGTTTCTCGTACAAGCGTACCAGTTATTGGTGGACACTCAGGTGTAACCATTCTTCCATTACTTTCACAAGTTCAATATGCTGAGTGGAAAGAAGAGGAAATTGCACCATTAACAAAACGTATCCAAAATGCAGGTACTGAAGTGGTTGAAGCAAAAGCGGGTGGTGGTTCTGCAACACTTTCTATGGCTCAAGCTGCAGCACGTTTTGCGCGTTCATTAGTGAAAGGCTTAAGTGGCGAAACTGTGGTTGAATGTACTTATGTGGAAGGAGATGGTAAATACGCACGTTTCTTCGCTCAACCAGTACGTTTAGGTAAAGAAGGTGTAGAAGAAATTTTACCAATCGGTACCTTGAGCAAATTTGAACAAGAAGCTTTAGAAGCAATGTTACCAACATTGCGTGCAGATATTGAATTAGGCGAAAAATTTATTAACGGTTAATTTAATTCTATTTCTAGAGAAGAGGAGCTATATGCTCCTCTTTTTTTATACGAAAATGATTAAACATAAAAAAGTGAAGAAAAAGCGTGATTTAGCTCACAAATTTGAACATTGCTATTTGCAATATAAAGGGCTTTGCCGTATTCTTAAACCACTAAAAACAAGTGCTATTTTTAAATAGCCGACATCTATTTTGCTTTCCGAGTAGTGCCCCAGTGGGGCACTTTTTTTTACCTTATTTTTAGACTATGCATAAAAAAGTGCGGTCAAAAAAACACTGGATTTTCTGACCGCACTTTATAAAATGAATACTAAGCGAAAGAATTATTCAAACATTGCTGAAATAGATTCTTCATTGCTGATACGACGAATTGCTTCAGCAAGCATAGTCGAAAGGGTAAGCACGCGTACTTTACCAAGTGCTTTCATTTCAGGTGAAAGTGGAACAGTATCCGTTACCACGATTTCATCAATGGCATCGCTCGCTAAATGTTGTGCAGCTGCGCCAGAGAATACGGCGTGAGTTGCGTAAGCAAATACGCGTTTTGCACCGCGTTCTTTTAATGCTTCAGCCGCTTTACATAATGTACCACCTGTATCAATCATATCATCAACAAGGATACAATCACGATCTGCAACATCCCCAATAATATGCATAACTTGTGATACGTTTGCGCGTGGACGACGTTTGTCGATAATCGCCATCTCTGTATCGTTTAATAATTTCGCGACCGCACGTGCACGTACCACACCGCCGATATCTGGAGACACAACGATAGGATTGACAAGATCTGTTTTCTTCAAGATATCATCAAGTAAAACCGGTGAACCGAATACGTTATCAACTGGTACATCAAAGAAACCTTGGATTTGCTCTGCGTGTAAGTCACAAGTTAATACACGGTCAATCCCTACTGTTGAAAGTAAGTCTGCTACCACTTTTGCAGTGATTGGCACACGAGCAGAACGTACACGACGATCTTGACGAGCATAACCAAAATAAGGAACAACGGCAGTAATACGGCCGGCAGATGCACGACGTAAAGCATCAACCATTACAATCAATTCCATCAGGTTGTCATTCGTTGGTGCACAAGTAGATTGAATAATAAACACGTCTGCACCACGCACATTTTCATTAATTTGCACTTGGATTTCACCATCGCTAAAGCGTCCAACAGTGGCATCGCCTAATGAAATGTAAAGACGTTCAGAAATCTTTTTCGCTAGCTCAGGCGTAGCATTTCCAGCAAAGAGTTTAATGTCTGGCATTTTATATAACCTCAGGTTGAGTGTAGATAGATTGGGTGGTCGAGAGTTGTTTCAACATCGCATGTAATGGTGAAACGTTTAATCCTTTAGCAACAAAGCCGAAAAATTCCTTCGGTTTTTGTTGGAAAACAGCTTGTGCTGATTTTTCATCATCAAATTCAGCAAAAACACAAGCCCCGGTTCCGGTTAATCTGGCTGGTGCATATTGTAGCAACCATAGTAGGGCTTTTTCAACTTCAGGATATTGAGTTCGCACGACTTTTTCGCAATCGTTTGCAAACGGTTGATTCAAAAGTTCGGCAAGGGATTTTTTTTCTGTATTGCGAGGCAAATCGGGATCGCTAAAAACCACCGCAGTAGAAATCGCAGTTTCAGGTTTTAGTACCACATAATATTTTTCTAGAGGTTCACAGTATTGGATTTTTTCACCTACGCCTTCTGCAAAAGCGGCTTGACCATGAACAAAGATGGGGACATCTGCACCAAGTTTTAGTCCGAGCTCAGCAAGTTCATCAATAGATAAATGGGTTTGCCATAAATAGTTTAAAGCAAGGATGGTAGTTGCCGCATTGGATGAACCGCCACCAATACCACCGCCCATTGGCAGAATTTTATCTAAATGAATTGTGGCACCGAGCGTACAGCCTGTTTTTTCCTGTAGTAGTGTCGCTGCACGATAGATTAAATTTTGTTCTAGAGGTAAGCCAGGAATTTCTGGTGTGATGTGGATTTGTTTATCTTGGCGAATATCAATGGTGAGCCAATCGCCGAAATCAAGAAATTGGAAAAGCGTTTGTAATTCGTGGTAGCCGTTTGGCAGTTTACCGTTTATATAGAGAAATAAATTGAGTTTTGCGGGGCTTGGAAAGCGGTTAGACTTTCCAAGAGAAGTTGAAAGTGCGGTCGAAAAGTGATGTGTTTTCATTAGAACGCCCATTCATCCACACGAATTTTTAGGGTTTGCGATGTACTTTTGTTCTTTAACAGAATATTTTCAGGCATCGAATTATCTGCATGATAACTTAAGTAATCGGCTGTCCACATAGAGCCATCAAGTGGGTAGCTAAATTCGGATAAAAGATGATTCGTTCCAACTTGGTAATCTGCATCATCAGCTGGCTGACCTTTTAGCCAATAAGATAGATGCTCTAATGGCACATCCATTCCGATGATTTCACGTAACAATAATTTGGCGTTTTTATCAGATTGTTGGTTGCCTTTATTATCTGAAATTGTCATACCGTTTGGATGCATTTCCATAGTTAGTGTCGTTTTGCTAATCAGAGAATAGAGTTTTAGCTTATAGGCTTTGGGGTTTTGATATTGCCATTCAAAGCGGCTCGAAAAACGCTCTTGTGGACTGATGTAACCAATTTGTCCTTTAGTGCTATAAGATTGAATTTGTTTGATTTTTTTGAGGTGTTGTTGCCACGTAATATCGTTTTTATCGATATGTTGAACATCTGTTGGGCGCTCTGCATCAAGAGTACAAGCGGATAAGATCACACTTGCAAATACAGGTGCTAGAAGAGATTTTAATAATTTCATAACAAAATATTTACTAAAAAATTGCACATATTGTAAGGGTTAGTTTACTTTTAGTAAAGATGGATTAAGCATTTAAGCGTGTTTTCTCTGCTTTCACCGCGGTAATTCTTCGACGCGTTAATTCATCTCGAATGCCTTGTTTTTCAAACCCATCTGCAATGACTTGCTGTACATCAACAGCAAGGGCAGCTTGATAAAGCGCTTTGAGATAATCAATTTGCGGATATTCTTTATTTTCAAAGCCCGTTCGTCCACGAGTATCAGATAAACATACTAATAGAAATTCTTCGAAGCGCTGAGGTTTACGCCAAACATCAAACGTATTAAAGAGTTTCACCACTGTTTCAGGGCGAAGTTCTAAGGCTTTATGCACATGCGTATGATATTCACAAGTTAATTCGGCTAATTCTTGAATATAATTAGGCACTCTAAGGCGTTTGCATAATGAGCGAGTTGGTTTTATCCCTGCTTTTTCATGACCATGATGACTTGGCCACATTTCTTTTGGTGTAAGGGCTTTTCCAAGATCATGACAAATCGCTGCAAAACGAACCGCACTTTTATTCAAATTGGTATTTTCTGTGAGTTTAACCGCTTGTTGCAATACGAGCATGGTATGAATAAAACTATCAATTTCAGGATGATATTTGGCTGGATTCGGTACACCGTCTAAGGCGGCAATCTCAGGGAGAAGTATTTTGAGTGCGCCGACTTGATGTAGCGTTTCAAAATAAATTTCAGGATGCGGTTCGTTTAATGCTTTTTCTGTTTCCATCCAAACTCGCTCAGCCGTTAGGTGGGCGAGTTCACCTTGTTCAGTGAGTTCAGCCATTAATTTAAGGGTTTCTTCGGCAATGGAGAAACATAAATGATGGAAACGAGCAGCGAAGCGTGCGACGCGTAACACACGAAGTGGATCTTCAGCAAAAGCGGGCGAGATATGACGTAAAATACGTTGGTGAATATCTTCTACGCCATGATAAGGATCGTGCAGGTTGCCATCTTTGTCTTGGGCAATGGCATTAATGGTAAGATCTCGACGAATTAAATCTTGTTCAAGCGTAATATCATCTGAAAAATCACAAATAAATCCGGTGTAGCCTTTGCCTGATTTTCGTTCTGTACGGGCAAGTGCATATTCTTCATGGTTTTCAGGCTTGAGAAAAACAGGGAAGTCTTTGCCAACTTGTTGGTAACCTTGAGCCAGCAACATTTCTGGTGTTGCACCTACGACGACCCAGTCACGATCCTTCACGGGTAAACCTAAAAGTTGATCACGTACTGCACCGCCGACAAGATAAATGTCCATTTTACTCTCCCATCAAAATATAAAGAAAAGGTAGGCAAATGCCTACCTCAATGATGAATCATTACCAGCTATCACGACGTTTACGTCTTGGTAAAATGTGAGGTAATACTAAGCCGATTAATAAACCTACGCCTAATACCGAGCCGCCATAAATAAACCATTGGATCGCAATTTCGCGTTTATTCGCATCAAGCATTGCTTCTAAATCACGATTTTTATTTTTCGTCATTTCTAATTCACGTTTAAGTTGTGAATTTTGCTCAAGCAATTCACTGCTTTGTTGTTCCGCTTGTTTACTACGACGTTGGATTTCATTTGTACGTTGCTGCCAATCTGAATCGACGCGACTCAGCTTCAAAGTCAGCTCTTGAACCTGTGCTTTTAATCTTGGATTTTCTTCACGGCTACTTGGCGTAGAACTTAGTTCCGAGGTTAAAATCCAAGCCTCGCGATTTTTATTATCACGAATTAGGGTATATTTTCCTTCTTGTCCTAAGACTGTTACCGCTTCGCCAGATTGGATTGCACCCGCGATCTTAAACTGATCGCCTGCACCTTTGCGTAAATAGGTGTTCAGATTTTCTGTCACATATTGCGTTTCAGCTTGTACTGTCCCAATGGTTGAGCCCAGTAAAACACAAGAAAATAAAAGTTTGCTCACTTTTGACATAATACTTCCTAGATTCATGAAGGAAGTGCGGTCAGAAAATACAATGAAAAATAACCGCACTTTTAATAATTATACTAGTGGAAAATCGCGCGAAGGATGTAGAAAATCACAATCGCAAAGAATGCACCAGCAGGTAATGTCACAACCCATGAACTAATGATGTTACGGATAACCGTTAAGTTAAGTGCTGCAATACCACGTGCGAAACCGATACCTAAGATTGCGCCCACTAAAGTTTGCGTAGTGGAGATAGGTAAACCAGTACCCGATGCCACAACAACAGTCATCGCGGTTGCAAATTGTGCAGCAAAACCACGGCTAGGGGTTAAATCGGTAATACCAGATCCTACGGTTGCCATCACTTTTTGTCCCATTGCGATAAGACCAACGGCGATACCTAATGCCCCTAAAGGTAAAATCCACCAAGTTAAATCACCACCACTCAGGATTTTCCCGCCATTTTGCACGATTGATACTACAGAAGAAAGCGGACCAATTGCGTTAGCTACGTCATTAGACCCATGTGCGAATGCCATTGCACAAGCGGTTAGAAGCATTAAGATACTAAAAATCTTTTCAACCGATCCGAATGATCCTTTTCTTGCTTTTGCGGTAAACGCTTTACTACGGAAGTAAAAATGGCAGAAAATCATACCAACAACACTGATAAGCAATGAAATAACGAGTGTTTCATTGTTGGAAAGATTTAAACCAACGTGTTTTAAACCTTTTGCCATGGTAACGATACAAAGTACGAATACGGTAATTGCCATGTAGTAAGGACCGTATTTTTGTGCGTTTTTCAGCGGTTCTTCTGTATCGAATATGAGTTTCTGGATACTTGCAAAGATGGTATAAGCTAAAAGCCCAGCAATCACAGGGGTGATAAACCAACTTCCAACGATCCCACCGATAGTAGACCAGTCAACAGAACTTGGGCCAATCGTAATACAAGCAAAACCAATTAAAGCCCCGATGATGGTATGAGTACCTGAAACGGGCCAACCCATTTTAGTGGCGATAAATAACCAAGCACCGGACGCAAAGAGAGCTGAAAGCATCCCTAATGCCAATACATCTGGCATCTCGACAAATTGAGTAGGGTCGATCACACCACTTTTGATGGTTTCAGTTACTTCGCCACCAGCTAAATACGCACCGGCAGATTCAAAAATGAGAGCAATAATAATTGCTTGTTTGGCTGTAATGGTCCCAGAACCAACTGAGGTGCCCATTGAGTTTGATACGTCGTTGGCACCAATACCAAATGCCATAAAAAAACCGAATACCGCGGTAATTAAGACTAACCACGAACCGTATGCATTAATAATTTCCATAGTGATTTCCTATGTTGTAGTTAATGTCGTCAAAATTAGGAACGGGCTAGCATCAATTCAATGCGAGATCCAACACGTTGAGCTTGATCGGCTAATACGCCTACCCATTCGATGATTTTATATAAGAACATTACATCAATAGGGTTATAACGACTTTCAATCGTGTAGAGCATTTTACGCAATTTAATTTGCATTTGATCCGTATCGTCTTCAATGCTGTCTAGCTCTTGAATCATATGGTTCACTAACTTTAATTCACGGCCTTTAAAACCGGTTTCAAGTAGTTTATCCATTTCTTCAATCACTAAATGAGCTTGATGAATAGAATCTAAACTACGTTTCACATAGTGCAAAAATTCTTCCTGCATTTCTTCAGGAATACCAAACTGGCGACCAATCATACGACCCGCAATATCTTTAGCATAGTTAGCTAATTTGTCTTGTTGGGTGACTAACTCAAGTAAATCGGTACGATCAATAGGTAAAAATAAACCGCGAGGCAATTTCAAACGGATTTCGCGTTTTAAACTATCTGCTTCACGTTCACATTGAGAAATATCTAGGCGTGTTTTTTCCGCATCATCCCATTGTTTTACAAAGGTATGTTGGAAGAATGGAATTAATAAATCACAACATTCAGTCACTTTGTCAGAATGTTTCTGCAGTGGTTTTAAAGGAGAATGGGCAAATAATCCGAGAATATTATTCATTGCCATAGGTGTTTTACTCCATAACAAGGGTTAAAATTTCGGTTGCATATTACCTGATTTTATAAGGAAATACACGAAAAAGATCTTGATTTGTATAAAAATATATGTATATTTGAACAGTTAAAAATAATAAGGAAAAATAAAATGAGTAATGAAGTTGAATTAAAGCTTGCAGTTACCTCTGATGCTTTCGATACCTTAAAAACACATCTCAATCAATTCAAAATCTTAGAACAAAATACTGTCTTCTTAGGAAATACCTATTTCGATTATCCCGATCATTTTTTGGCTAAACAAAAAATGGGATTGCGTGTCCGTCAGGAAAATAATGATTTTACCCTCACTTTAAAAACAGACGGAAAAGTGGTTGGCGGATTGCATAGCCGTCCAGAATACAATTTATCTATACCTGATAATTCAGTACCTACAACAGCACAATTAACGTCATTGTATCCATTTGAAAATTTGCCTTCCGCTACATTGCAACCGATTTTCTCAACAGATTTTAACCGCACTTTTTGGTTAATTGCGTTTGGAGCATCAAAAATTGAAGTAGCTTTTGATCAAGGGAAAATTTTATCAGGGGAAAAACCACAGCCTATTTGTGAAATTGAATTCGAATTAAAAGAAGGGCTCGTTTCAGATCTTTTCCATTTTGTCTCACTTTTACCTTTTGAACAGGATGTTTATTTTAGTTCAGCAAGCAAAGCAAAACGAGGCTATCAATTAGGTAGCAAACCACTGCTGATTGATTGGTTAAATAAATGGCGTGATTTCTTAAAAGAGGAAAGAGAGGGAAGTGCGGTAGATTCTCGCCAGAAATTAAGTGCTGTCATGAAAATGGAACAGCAATTAATTGAAGAAACGCTTTCATTCCCAACAGATGTGTTTGCTTTCGATTTTATGAAAACCGTTGAACGTGTGGGCGCATTTTTCAATCTTTATCATTATTATGATGACAACAAAACCTTGTTTGAAAAACTGGAAGGAAGTCAATCAGCTGAGTTATTAGCAAGTAATCAATTTTTCCTTAATGAAATAAAACGCTTGATTACCTTTCATAGTGAAACAAAAGATAATGCTCAAACCATTGAGAAGTTAAAAGTATTACTAAAGAGTCGTGCGTATTTTGAAAGAATGCTTGGCTTAATGATGTTGATGGCGTAAAACGGGTTCTCTAAAGGATAGTAAAAATGGCAAAAGCTCCTAAAACCGCTTATGTATGTAATGATTGTGGCGCTGAATTTTCGCGATGGCAAGGGCAATGTTCTGCCTGTAAAGCGTGGAATACGATTAGTGAAGTGCGGTTAATTTCAGCCTCAAATTCCACAAAAAATGATCGTTTTAGTGGGTATGCAGGAGAAACTCGCGCAAAAATCCAAACGCTTTCTGAAATTAGCTTACAAGAAACACCGCGTTTCACCAGTGGATTTAAAGAATTAGATCGCGTGCTAGGTGGCGGGATCGTGCCAGGGAGTGCTATTTTAATTGGTGGGCATCCTGGTGCGGGTAAAAGTACCTTGTTACTTCAAGTAATGTGCGGATTAGCGAAAAATATGACCGCACTTTATGTGACAGGGGAAGAGTCACTTCAACAAGTCGCCATGCGAGCTAATCGCTTGAATCTGCCGACAGATAAATTAAATATGTTATCTGAAACATCGGTTGAGCAAATTTGTAATCTGGCGGATCAGCTGAAACCTCAAATTATTGTAGTAGACTCGATCCAGGTTATGCATCTTTCGGATATTCAATCTTCTCCAGGAAGTGTGGCACAAGTGCGTGAATGTGCCTCTTTCCTTACTCGTTATGCGAAAACTCGACAGGTCGCTATCATTATGGTTGGACACGTCACGAAAGATGGCACCCTTGCCGGTCCAAAAGTATTGGAACATGCCATTGACTGTTCTTTATTGTTAGAAGGGGAGGCAGATTCCCGTTTCCGTACGTTACGTAGCCACAAAAACCGTTTTGGTGCGGTGAATGAGCTGGGTGTATTTGGTATGACTGAGCAAGGTTTGCGCGAGGTGAAAAATCCATCAGCAATTTTCTTAAGTCGAGGCGATGAACAAACACCAGGTAGTTCGGTCATGGTACTTTGGGAAGGCACTCGTCCGCTTTTAGTGGAAATTCAAGCCTTGGTGGATCATTCCATGCTTGCAAATCCGCGTCGTGTGGCGGTGGGGTTAGAGCAAAATCGTTTAGCCTTATTGCTTGCGGTATTGCATCGCCATGGTGGATTACAAATGTCGGATCAAGATGTTTTTGTGAATGTCGTTGGCGGTGTAAAAGTCGGGGAAACCGGGGCAGATCTTGCGTTATTACTCGCATTAATTTCGAGTTTCCGTAATCGCCCGTTACCACAAGATTTAGTTGTCTTTGGTGAAGTAGGGTTAGCGGGTGAAATTCGCCCGGTGACCAGTGGTCAAGAACGTATTAGTGAAGCGGCAAAACATGGATTTAAACGTGCGATTGTGCCTTTCGCCAATAAGCCGAAAAGTGCGGTCGAAAATATGGAAGTTTTTACGGTGAAAAAACTCGCTGATGCACTTGCCATTTTGGATAATTTCTAAAAAAACGTTGTCCTATTGTTGTCTGATTACTGAAAGTTTTTGATAAATTAGATAGAATATGCGCCGTACATAAGGAAAGGTTATGGAAAAGAAATTAAATAAAGCGTTGGATAGCATTGATATCAAAATCTTAAATGAATTACAACGCAACGGTAAAATCTCTAATATCGATTTATCAAAGAAAGTGGGGTTATCGCCAACGCCTTGTTTAGAAAGGGTAAAACGCCTAGAAAAACAAGGTGTAATTATGGGCTATCGTGCACTACTAAATCCTGAATTACTGGATGCCCCTTTATTGGTGATCGTTGAAATCACTCTTGTGCGTGGTAAACCGGATGTTTTCGAAGAGTTTAATGCCGCGATTCAAGCACTTGATGAAATTCTCGAATGTCATTTGGTATCAGGTGATTTCGATTATTTACTCAAAACACGTGTAGCAGATATGGCGGCATATCGAAAATTATTAGGTACCACATTATTGCGCTTACCCGGTGTGAATGACACCCGAACTTATGTCGTCATGGAAGAAGTGAAACAAACTAATTATCTCGTACTAAAATAAAAATGATTAAGCGAATTACAAAACGATTTACACCGAAACAATATTTAGCAGAATTATTACTCGGATTGACCGCACTTTTAGGTTTATATTTAATCGTGGCATGGTCAAGCTATACGCCATTAGATAACTCTTGGTCTACAGCAAGTTTTCAAACTGAAACCATCAATAAAGCCGGTGCTTTTGGTGCTTGGCTAATTGATGCGTTTTTTGTTTTCCTTGGTTATGTAGGTCACCTCATTCCGTTTGTCATTTTCATCGTACCGATTTATTTACTGAAAACCAAAGCGGTTCATTCTCTCTCGGCCACCCGCATTGCATTACGTTCCTTTGGCTTTATAGCCCTCATCGTTGGCTTAACTATTATGGCAACCTTGTTGCTTTCAAATACGAACTACTATTTAGCTGGCGGCGTATTTGGTGGTAGCTTAGTGGTAAATTTATATCCTACGCTCGGTAAGTTTGGCTGTATTTTAGTGGGCTTTATCTGCGCAGTTGTAGGCTTTATTTTCTGTTCTGGTGCATCATTAATTCGTTTAATTGTGAAATTCTACCATTGGCTAACCATGAAAAATCAGCCGGCAGAAGAGGAGCATGCAGAGCATACTTCTGTAGATGATCTTGAACAAATTGTGATTGAGGCTCCTCAACAACTCGCTTTTTCTGATTCTCAATTGGAAACAGAATCAGCAGAAGATAAAAAAGAGGAAGTGTCTGAAAATACCTTTGTTAAGCCAGAACAACTGATTAATATCAGTGGACTATCCTCACCGAGTGTTTCAGAGCCTGCAGATGTTGAGAAATTAGAAGATAAGTTTAAAGGTTTCACGGTTGAATCAGACAATTTACCGAATGTATCTATTTCTGCGGCTTCTTCTTTGGAATTACCGACAAAAGAAGATTTTTCAGCCACATGGAAAAATCCGCAAGTGAATAATCAAAGTGTGGATGAATCAGATGACATTTTTGAAGAAAATGTGATGCCAAAAGTGTCACTTAAAACACCTGAAAATACAACCGCACTTTATCCAACGTATGATGAACCTTTAGAACCAGAAAATGATGGTTTAGAAGATGAATTAGCACGTCAGTTTGCCGCACAAGAGCAAGCGCGTTTGCAAGAAATGGAAGTTCGTGCAAAAGCTGCAAATGCTGAAGATGCATTGAAAGTGATCTTAAATGAACCGGCGGTTTCAGCACCTAAAGCGCGTGAAATTCATATTGAGAATGCAACTGAAACAACCTATAAGCCGTATTCTGATACGCTTATTCACCCAGCATTCCAACAACCAACGAATAAACGTGAAAAACCAACGACACCATTACCAAGTTTAGATTTACTTGAGCATCGTCCTACACAGGCTCAAGATATTACGCGTGAAGAAATTTTAGACACATCCGCACGCATAGAACAACAATTAAAGAATTTTAATGTCAAAGCAACGGTACAAGATGTGTTAGTTGGCCCAGTGGTGACTCGTTATGAGCTTGAATTACAACCGGGTGTAAAAGCATCCAAAGTAACAAGCATTGATACCGATTTAGCACGTGCGTTGATGTTCCGTGCGATCCGTGTGGCGGAAGTGATTCCAGGCAAACCTTATATTGGTATTGAAACGCCAAATGCACACCGTCAAATAGTGCCATTGCGTGATGTGCTCGATAGTAATGAATTCCGTTCCTCAACATCATTGCTTTCAATGGCTTTGGGGAAAGATATCAGCGGAAAACCTGTTGTAGTTGATTTGGCTAAAATGCCTCACTTACTTGTGGCGGGTTCAACAGGCTCTGGTAAATCTGTTGGTGTGAATACCATGATTTTAAGTTTGCTTTTCCGTGTGACACCGGATGAAGTGAAATTTATTATGATTGACCCGAAAGTGGTTGAGCTTTCTATTTATAACGATATTCCGCACTTGCTTACCCCTGTGGTGACGGATATGAAAAAAGCGGCAAATGCATTGCGTTGGTGCGTAGAAGAAATGGAACGCCGCTATCAATTATTGTCAGCCTTACGTGTGCGTAACATTGAAGGGTATAACGAAAAAATTGAAGAATATGAAAAACTCAATATGCCAATTCCAAACCCAATTTGGAAGCCTGGCGATACAATGGATAAGATGCCGCCTCCATTAGAAAAATTGAGTTATATTGTCGTGATCGTTGATGAGTTTGCAGACTTAATGATGGTTGCGGGTAAACAAATTGAAGAGTTAATTGCGCGCTTAGCACAAAAAGCTCGTGCAATTGGTATTCACCTGATTTTAGCCACACAACGCCCATCAGTAGATGTGATTACAGGTTTGATTAAGGCTAACATTCCAAGCCGTATCGCCTTTACTGTAGCAAGTAAAATTGACTCTAGAACGATCCTGGATCAAGGCGGTGCTGAAGCTTTATTGGGTCGTGGTGACATGTTATATTCAGGTCAAGGTTCTTCTGATCTCGTTCGGGTACATGGTGCCTTCATGAGTGATGACGAAGTGGCCCGTGTAGCAGATGATTGGCGTGCACGTGGTAAACCAAATTATATCGATGGCATTTTAGACGGCGCGGATGATGAAGACTCAGGTGAGAAATCAACTGCAAGCAGTGGCGATCTTGATGCATTATTTGATGAAGTTGTTGAGTTTGTATTAAGTACAGGTAATACCTCGACTTCTTATGTTCAACGTAAATTTAGTGTTGGGTTTAACCGAGCGGCTCGAATTATGGATCAGCTCGAAGAACAAGGTATTTTAGGCCCAATGAAAAATGGAAAACGAGAAATTTTAGCTCGACGTTCCGAATATTAATTCTCTTAAGTTTCACTTTACAAAAAGGAAAGTAGAATGAAAAAAACATTATTAAAAATGACCGCACTTACTGCACTGTTGAGTGCGAGTAGTTTTGCTTTTGCCGATGCTGCGGATGAGCTGCAAAATCGCTTAAATCAAGTGACAGTATTGAGTGCTGATTTCTCTCAAACCGTGACTTCTGTTGGTGGTAAAAATGTTCAACAAGGAAGTGGAAAACTTCAAATTAAACGTCCAAATCTTTTCCGTATGGATACCAAATCACCACAAGAAACACAAATTATTGCAGATGGTAAAACCCTTTGGTATTACGACCCATTCGTGCAACAAGTTACCGCTCAATGGGTGAAGGATGCAGTCAATAATACACCTTTTGTACTTTTAACCAGTAACGATAAAAGCCACTGGAATCAGTATTCAGTGACACAGAATGCGGATACCTTTGTGTTAAAACCAAAGGCGAAAAATAGCAATATTAAACAATTTGATATTCGTGTCGATGCAAATGGTGTGTTAAAAAATTTCAGCACGACAGAAAAAGATGGTCAAACCAATCTTTATGTATTGCGCAATATTACAAACCAAACCTTAGCTGATAGCTTATTCCAATTTAGCGTACCGAAAGGTGTAGAATTGGATGACCAACGTAAAGGTAAAAAATAATCCATAAGGTGTGAATGATAATTTTCACACCTTTTGCTTATTAAGGAAAGAATATGTCTAATCTTAATTTTGATTTTGCTGAAAATGACTTTCGTCCTTTAGCAGCCCGTATGCGTCCAACAAATTTGGAACAATATTATGGGCAGACGCATTTAATTGGGGAAGGAAAGCCACTTCGTAAAGCGATTCAAGCAGGGCATGTTCATTCTATGATTCTGTGGGGACCGCCGGGTACAGGTAAAACAACACTGGCGGAAATTATTGCTCATCGTATCAATGCAGAAGTTGAACGAATTTCAGCGGTAACAAGCGGTGTGAAAGAAATTCGAGAATCAATTGAGCGAGCGAAACAAAATCGACTTGCAGATCGCCAAACGATTTTATTTGTGGATGAAGTACATCGCTTTAACAAAAGCCAACAAGATGCGTTTTTGCCACATATTGAAGATGGTACGATTATTTTTATTGGTGCGACAACGGAAAATCCTTCCTTTGAATTAAATAATGCATTGCTTTCTCGTGCGAGAGTTTATCTACTCAAGCCATTGACAGTTACTGAAATCGAACAAGTTCTACAACAAGCCATTTCTGATCCTGAGCGAGGATTAGGTAAAGAGCGGTTAGTTTTAGAAGAGAATTTACTACAGGTATTAGCTGAATATGTGAATGGTGATGCGCGCCTGGCTTTAAACTGCCTTGAATTGATGGTGGACATGGCTCCTGAAACAGAAAACGGTAAAAAATTAGACCGCACTTTGTTGAAAGAAGTATTAGGTGAACGACAAGCGCGTTTTGATAAGCAAGGTGATCGCTTCTATGATTTGATTTCTGCTTTACATAAATCCATTCGTGGCTCAGCAGCGGATGCGGCACTTTATTGGTATGCACGAATTATTACCGCAGGTGGCGATCCTCTTTATGTTGCAAGACGTTTATTAGCGATAGCTTCGGAAGATGTGGGCAATGCTGATCCAAGAGCAATGCAAGTAGCTCTCGCCGCTTGGGATTGTTTTACGAGAGTGGGTGCCTATGAAGGAGAGCGAGCTATTGCGCAAGCCATTATTTATTTGGCCGTAGCGCCAAAGAGTAATGCGGTTTATAAAGCATTTAATGCTGCTAAACAGCATGCGAAAGCGTTTCCTGATTTTGATGTGCCGCCTCATTTACGTAATGCGCCAACGGCTTTAATGAAAGAATTAGGCTATGGCGCTGAATATCGCTATGCACATGATGAGCCAAATGCTTATGCTGCAGGGGAAAATTACTTCCCTCCGGAACTGAAAGATACCCAGTATTATTTCCCAACTAACCGTGGTATGGAAATTCAAATTAAAGAAAAGCTTGAGCGCTTACAAGAGCAAGATAAAAACGCGTCAAAAAAACGCTATAAATAGTTCCTTCCAAAATAGTAAATATAAAAAAGTGCAGTCAAATTTGACCGCACTTTTTGTTATCACTTAGAAGCGCATTATTTTGCTGCTTTTAACTCTTGGTAATACTGTTCATAATATTGAATCGCATCACCTACATCATCTTGCCAGTAGCTTTTTTGAAGAATTTCTGCTGGTGGATAGATAGATGGATCTTCGGTGATTTCTTTCGGAAGCACTTTTTTCGCTTCAAGGTTAGCTGTTGGGTAACCGATCGCTAAAGTCAATTTTTCCGCAGCTTTTGCACCTAATAAGTAGTTAATTAACTTGTGAGCACCATCTGGGTTTTTAGAGGTTTTAGGAATCGCTAAAGTATCAACCCAAAGAACAGGACCTTCTTTTGGGAACACCATATTTAATGGCGCTTGTTCTTTTTTCGCGATACGTACAGAACCATTCCATAATTGACCTAATTCTACTTCACCTGAGATGAAAGAGTTTGCAGGGTTATCTGAATTGAAAGAAAGTACGTTTGGACGTAATTTTAACAACTCTTCGTAAGCTTGCTTGATAATTGCTGGATCTTTGGTGTTTGGATCTTGACCAATTTTTAATAACGCAATATTGAATACTTCACGCGCATCATCCAATAATTGGATTTTGTTTGCATATTCAGGTTTCCAGAAATCGCCCCAAGAAGTGAAGTCAGAACCTTTATAGGTGTTAGTATTAAATGCAATACCTGGTGCACCTAACAATTGAGGAAGCGAGTATTTATTGCCTTTATCATAAGGTTTGTTGAGCCAATCAGGGTCTAATTCTTTGATAACAGGTAATTTACTGTGATCTAATTCTTGTAGCATGCCTTCGCGTGCCATTTTAGATACGAAGTAGTTAGATGGCGCAATAACATCATAACCACCTGCATCACCTTGAGTTTTCATTTTGGCATACATCGTCTCATTGGATTCAAGACTTGCTACGATAACTTTGATACCAGTTTCTTTTGTGAAGTCATCTAACAGACCATCTGGTACATATTCAGTCCAAGTATATAAGTACACAGTATCATTTGCTGGAGCCTGTGCTTTTGTGGCATCAGACTTGGCTTCTTTGTCGTTACAAGCAGTTAATGTAGCGGCAACTAAACCGGCAGTAAGCAAACCTGCAAATTTTTTCATTTTTCTTTGTTCTCCGTAAAAGAGGGGTAAAAAACCACCTGCATTTATGCAGGTATAAAAAAACGCCTTGATTGTGCGTCAAGGCGTATTTTATTTGATCTTAAAGATTTGTGAAACCTTTTTATATCAATGTTTAATGATTATTTTTGCGTGTAATTAATTGACTTAAAATGACTAATCCTAATGAAAGCACGATCATAATCGTTGCTAATGCGTTTACTTCTGGAGTTACCCCTGTTTTTACAAGAGAGAAGATACGCAATGGTAGGATTTCATAGCTTACACCACTTACGAAAGAGGATACAACAACATCATCTAATGAAATAGTAAAGCTTAATAACCAACCAGATACCACTGCAGGTAAAGCAAGTGGTAGGATAATTCTACGCAAAATAGTGACTTCGCTCGCACCTAAATCTTTTGCTGCTTCAAGCATTCTTGCATCAAAGCCATTTAAACGCGAGAAAATCGTTACGGTAACATAAGGTAAACAGAATGTTACGTGCGCCAATAATAATGACCAGAAACCTAACGAAATCCCTACAACCATGAATAAGGCAAGTAGAGAAACCGCCATTACGATATCTGGTGACATCATGACGATAAATAACATACCACTTACTGCTTGTTTACCACGGAAACGATAGCGATAAAGTGCAATCGCGGTTAAACCACCTACAATAGTTGCTAAGGTTGCAGCAAAGAAAGCAATAGTGACAGAGTGGAACGCAGCTTGGATTAAGGTATCGTTATTAAATAAACGCTCATACCAGTTCCAACTAAAGCCTTTCCAACTTAAACCATAACGGTCTTCGTTAAAGGAGTTAGTCACCAAGATAATAATTGGGATATACAAATAAGCGTATACCACAAACATAAAAATATTACGTAGTAAACGACTCATTATTCTAACTCCACTTTCTTATTCAACAATTTATTTGCACGATAGTAAACGAAAATCAACAATGCCATCAAGATGGTTAAGCCGATACTGATTGCCGAACCAAATGGCCAGTTACGAGAAATTAAGAACTCACTCTTAATCACGTTACCAACTAATAATACTTTCGCACCACCAAGTAAGTCTGCGACATAGAACATACCCATTGCAGGCAGTAATACTAATAAACAACCTGCTACGATACCTGGCATGGTTAATGGTAAAATCACACGGAAGAAACGTTGAACAGCATTCGCGCCTAAATCTCTTGCCGCTTCTAATAAACGCCCGTCTAATTTCTCAATAGCAGAGTAGAGTGGAAGAATCATAAATGGTAAAAGGAGATACACTAAACCAATGATTACAGCTACTTCGGTATTTAAAATACGAATAGGCTCACTCAAAATGCCCATATCTATTAACATGGTATTTAACACACCTTTCACACCAAGGAATACTTTCATCCCATAGATACGGATAAGTGAGTTTGTCCAGAATGGCAATACCACGAGGAATAACAAAAATGGACGATATTTTGGATTAATTTTGCTGACCATAAAGGCAAATGGATAGCCAATGAGTAAGCAAATAATCGTCGCAATGCCAGACATATACAATGAATTCCACACAACCTGTGCATAAAGCGGATTAAACAGGTTCGCGTAGTTATCTAAAGTAAATGGCAAAGCATAAAAGTCGCTACCATCTCGGGTTAAAAAACTTACGGTTAATACTAATAAGTTTGGAATTAGCACAAAGAAGATTAACCAACTGAAGATAATTGCAACAGTAATTTTCTGGAATTTATTATTGATTATCTTCATCGTTGAGTACAACCTCCCAACCTTCGTGCCATGTAATACCTACACGTTGACCAACGCTGTGATCCATATGTGGGTCATCTTCGTTAAAGAATTCGCTTACTAATACGCGTTTACCGTTGTGATCAAATTCTACGGTAGACTCAAGTGTCATCCCTTTATAGGTGCGATCCACAATGCGACCAATAATTGCATTTGAGTGCTCATTTTCGTCAAGCTCTTCAATCACAATATCTTCTGGGCGTAATAACACTTGTAGTTTTTGACCTTTTTCAGCAGAGATGCTCGTGTGGATATCACATACACGACCTTCTACATTAGCAAGTAGCTCATCGTCAGATTTACGTTCAATCACTGTGGCATCAAATACGTTGATTTCACCAATGAAGCGAGCAACGAATAAGTTGGCTGGATCTTCATAGATTTCACGTGGTGAACCATCTTGTGCAATTTTACCTTTACGTAATAAGACGATACGATCAGACATGGTAATCGCTTCTTCTTGATCGTGAGTAACGAAAATAAAGGTAATGCCAAGTTGACGCTGTAATTGTTTAAGTTCGTTTTGCATTTGTTTACGTAACTTATAATCCAGCGCAGATAAAGATTCGTCAAGTAGCAACACTTTTGGCTTATTCACAACAGCACGAGCAATCGCGATACGTTGTTGCTGACCACCAGAAAGTTGAGCTGGTTTACGGTCGGCCATTTCTTCTAATTGCACCATACGCAATGCATCCAGAACACGAGGTTTAATCTCGCTTTCTGCCACTTTTTGCATACGCAAACCAAAAGCCACGTTATCAAAAATGGTCATATGCGGGAATAATGCATAACTTTGGAATACGGTGTTAATGTGGCGTTTTTCCGCCGGAACATTGGTAATATCCTCACCATCCAAAATAATATGACCTTCATCTAATTCTTCTAAACCCGCTAATAAACGTAAAACTGTAGTTTTACCACAGCCTGAAGGGCCAAGAATTGTGACGAATTCGCCGTTATTAATGGTTAGATTGAAATCATTAATAATTGTGTTGGAACCATAGGATTTTTTGATAGAACGAAGCTCAATAATAGGCTTGTTTTGAACCAGATTTTCCACTAGCTTTGGTTTTCTCCCTAATTTCACCAATTTTATTGGTACTGAGTAGAAATAAACCTGCAAAAATGATGCAGGGGCGACATAAAATTGAACAGATATGATATAGCGAATTGTTAATGATGAAAAGGATTTAATCGTGTTTTTAGGAAAAAATTTACCGAAAATTTGACCGCACTTTTTTCAGAAAATTTTATAACTCTCTACTTTCTTGTTATATATCAAGAACTGTAACGAATTTTGGGATTAGACTAGAGCTAATATAAAGGAGAATTTTAAAATGGAAGAACATAATAACAATGAATTATTACAGCGATTTTTAACTTATGTCGCATTTGATACGCAATCTAAATCGTCTGCAAAACATTCACCGAGTTCGCCAGGACAAATGAAATTAGCTTTGCATTTGCAGCAAGAATTAATTGAACTTGGTTTACAAGATGTCAATGTGACTAAGCATGCCGTCGTCACGGCTTATTTACCCTCAAATCATCCCGATTTAACACAAACCATTGGTTTTATTTCCCACCTTGATACTTCACCACAATGTAGCGGTAAAAATGTTCAACCCGAAGTGATTGAAAACTATCGGGGGGGAGATATTGCATTAGGTTTAGGGGAAGAGTTTATTAGTCCCGTGTATTATCCATTTTTACATCAGCTTATTGGTAAAACCTTGATTGTGACAGATGGAACCACTTTACTTGGTGCGGATAATAAAGCTGGAATAGCAGAAATTATGACCGCACTTTCTGTCTTGCAACAGGAAAATATCCCACATTGTAATATTCGAGTGGCATTTACGCCTGATGAAGAAATTGGTTTAGGAATGCATTATTTCCCATTGGATGATTTCCCTTGTGATTGGGCATATACCATTGATGGTGGGGAAGTGGGCGAACTCGAGTATGAGAATTTTAATGCGGCAACGGCAAAAATCACCTTTAAAGGCCGAGGTATTCATCCAGGTTATGCGAAAAACAAATTAGTGAATGCGCTTACGTTAGCTTGTGAGTTTCAACAAGGTTTTCCAAAAGATGATGTTCCAGAAAAAACATCAGGAAAAGAGGGTTTTTTCCATTTAGATGATTTTAAAGGGGATATTGAGAAAGTCGAGCTACATTATCTGATTCGAGATTTTGACCAAGCTAATTTTGAGCAACGTAAAGCGTTTATTTATCAACTTGTAGAAAAATTTAATAGAGAGAAAAGTTTGAAGGAACCCGTGGAGTGTGTGATTGAAGACAGTTACAAAAACATGTATGACACAGTAAAAAATGTCCCACAGGCGATTAAGCTCGCAGATGCAGCAATGAAAGCTTGCGGTATTACTCCAAATCATAAACCAATACGCGGTGGAACGGA
>ERZ1106948.8-NODE-8-length-113325-cov-7.353801_pt1 | contig 113325 bp, 126 predicted proteins | sample MGYA00403673_ERZ1106948 | MGnify/ENA primary metagenome ERZ1106948 (study PRJEB35170, sample SAMEA104062409) | human gut metagenome | biome: human gut; feature: human-associated habitat; material: faeces | place: Denmark | collected 2012-05-07 ...
CACCTGTAGCACCAGTTGCGCCTGTAGCACCTGTAGCACCAGTTGCGCCTGTAGCACCTGTTGCGCCAGTAGCACCTGTGTCACCTTTAGCACCTGTAGCACCAGTTGCGCCTGTAGCACCAGTAGCACCTGTTGCGCCTGTAGCACCTGTGTCACCTTTAGCACCTGTAGCACCTGTGTCACCTTTAGCACCAGTTGCGCCTGTAGCACCTGTTGCACCAGTAGCACCGTCTTTACCATCTTTACCGTTTTTACCGTCTTTAACGATGGTAGTAGTCACTGAGCCATCACCTAGATTAGTAATAGTGATGGTATGGGTACCGTCACCGTTATTTACAACTTCACCTGTGATGCTGTCGCCTTTGTCACCTTTTTCACCTTTCGCACCAGCTGCACCAGTGTCACCTTTTTCACCTTTGGCACCAGTAGCACCGTCTTTACCATCTTTACCGTTTTTACCGTCTTTCAAGATAGTCGTAGTAACTGAGCCATCATCTAAATTACTAATAGTAATAGTGTGAGTACCTTTTTCGTTATCATCTTGAACGTCAACACTTAAGCCTAAAGCGCCATCACCTTTTTCGCCGGTATCACCTTTAGGACCAGCAGGACCTGTATCGCCTTTAGGGCCTGTAGCACCAGTATCACCTTTAGGGCCTGTAGCACCAGTTGCACCAGTAGAACTATTTACAATGTCAACATCAATTTGGTAGGTGTTAGTAGTTGAGTTAAATTTAACTTTTGTATTTTTGCCATCTACTAAGTTAACATTGTATGTAACATATGTTTTTCCTGCTTCACCTGAACTAATATCTGCTGGCGTATGTCTAATAACAGCACTGGTACCCTTACCATCTTCGAAATCAACGATATCATTGCGTTTTACACCATGTTCTTCGTGAGAAGAGCGAACACTAGCTGTTGTATTACCACTTACTATCCATTGGTGATCAGCGAGCATTTGAGTCACTGCATATAATTGTGAACCATTGATTGCATCAGTTGAACTGCTATTAATACGGCCTGCTGCCACATTCACTAATTGACGCTCGTGACCTGAAGAACCGAAGCTCACTACGCTATCTGGATTTCCACCTGCAAAGATATATGTTTTCTTAAAGAAGTCTTGTGACGCATTAGGAATAGCCGTTTTAGTTACAGAGCCAGAACCTAGAGCAACTGCATTCTTATCAGACGCAATTGCACCGCGACCAAGTGCGGTTGCATTTAAAGCTGTTACATTCGCTTCAGTACCAATTGCAATGCTATCTTCAGTTGATGCTGATGATTTATGACCAACTGCAATTGATTTTTTACCAGAGGCTTTAGCACCATTTTTATCTTTTTCTGATGGCGTACCATCCATCGAACCACCAATAGCCACCGCATTTTCACCAGAGGCGTTTGAAGATGCACCACCTGCAAATGAACCTAAGCCATTAGCTTGTGATAACACACCTATCGCTGTAGCACGGTGAGCAGTTGATGCGGCATAAGCACCAATACCAATTGCATTATCACCTTTAGATTGAGTTTTCGTACCAATAGCAATGGCATTGTTATTAGCTGCAGTTGCAGTTTGACCTACAGCAACAGAATTTGATTCTGCTGCAGTCGCATTAGAACCCATAGCAATCGCTGCTTCTTTATTTGCTTGAGCGTATGGACCAACTGCAACAGTTAAATTACCTTCTGCTTTAGTATAAGAACCTACACCAACTGATTGAATACCAGATGAATTTGCGCTAGTGCCCATTGCGACAGCATGATCTTGACTTGATACGGTATCTTTACCGATAGAAATAGTATTTGTCCACTTCGCAGTTGCATTTCTACCAATCGCAATAGAATGTTGGTGGGTCGCACCTGCATTTTGACCTACCGCAACCGCTTCACGACCAGCAGGTGGATTTGCTACATTGTTTGCTGCAATATTCACCGCATCGTTAGTACCAAGATCTGTTACAGCCATCGCTGTTTGTGATGCAGCCAATGAACCAATCACAGCACCCGCAAGTGCGGTCAATTTCACGATCTTTTTAGATTTGGTTTTACCCTTAGCATGCCCAAGTTCAGAAACTGCTGTCCACGTTTGTGTAGCATGATTCCAAATAACTTTAAACACTTTGTTCATATAAATTTATTCCTTTTATTAGGATGGTTAAGAAGCTGTTACTCATGCAACAGCGCCGAAAAATTCAACGTCAGAAAGGCGACGACCACAAATTTTGACAACAGTTCCCCTTACCTTTCTGGTCAGAACAGCTTATTCTAAGCGAACTTTGTATAAAAAGGAAGCATCTAAAAAAAAATTTACTAAAAATTACAATTAATTAAAGTAAATTTTGACTTATGTAAATATATGTAAAGATTTTTGAAAATTTTTGCGAAAAACTTAAAGAAGTGTAAATTTTTGTGTAAAAAATAAGCAAAATTGCGTACTAAAATCATTATACTGCCTTTCTTTTTTCTTTACGAAAGTATCGAATTAGATCAAACTAACGCCATCAAATAAGATAAGGAAAAGTATATGGCAATTTGGAAAAAAGCGTTCACGCTTGAACAGCTCAACGAAATGGGGAAACATTGTGCGGTTGGGCATTTAGGCATTGAGATTTCGGCTTATGGTGAAAACTGGATTGAGGCAAAAATGCCCGTTGATCATCGCACCACTCAGCCTTTCGGTTTATTACATGGTGGCGTATCTGTCGCGTTGGCTGAGACCATTGGCTCGCTGGCGGGATTTCTCAGCATAGAAGAAGGTCAAGTTGCCTTGGGATTAGATATCAACGCCAATCATCTTCGCCCAGTGAAACAAGGTTTTGTTACCGCAAAGGCAACCCCAATTGCTTTAAGTCAAAATACCCATGTTTGGCAAATTGACATTCGCGATGAACAAGATAAACTTTGCTGCGTTTCTCGATTAACGCTTTATATCAAACATTTATGACTACAACTCAAAAAATTGGCATTATTTTAGCGAACCTTGGTACGCCTGATGCCCCTCAACCCGCAGCGATCTCTCGTTATTTAGCAGATTTTTTAATGGATCCCCGCGTGGTTGATTTGCCTCGTTGGAAATGGTATCCCCTTTTAAAAGCCATTATTTTACCGATGCGTTCTAAACGCATTGCACGAAATTATCAATCTATTTGGACTGAACAAGGCTCTCCCCTGCTTGCCATTACAAAGCAACAACAAGCCGGTTTACAAGCTTATTTGACTGAACAAGGCATCAATGCACAAGTCGAAATTGCCATGACTTATGGCAATCCTTCAATGCAAAGTGCGGTCAAAAATTTACTTAAAAATAATGTAAAACGCATGATTGTGTTGCCGCTTTATCCACAATATTCTAGCACCACAACAGGCGCATTAATCGATGCGTTTAATCGTGCCATTGCACAAGAACGCAATATTGTGCCTTTCGAGTTTATTCATTCTTATCATCTTGATGAAAACTACATTAATGCCTTAGTAGATTCGATTAAAGTGCAGTTAAAACCCGATGAGTTTTTGCTCTTTTCTTACCATGGCATTCCATTACGTTATGAGAATATGGGCGATTATTATCGTCAGCATTGTAAACAAACCACGATTGCCATTGTGGATAAATTAGGTTTAACGGAAAACCAATGGAATATGACCTTCCAATCTCGTTTTGGCCGTGAAGAATGGTTACAGCCTTATACCGATCACTTTTTAGAAGAAGCCGCTTCTCAAGGTATTCAAAAAATAGCGGTGATTTGCCCGGGTTTTTCAGTGGATTGTTTAGAAACCTTAGAAGAAATTGAGGTTGAAAATAAAGAAACATTCTTAAATCATGGCGGTGTGTCTTATCACTATATCCCTGCATTGAATGCTGAAAAAGCACATATTGAAATGATGGGGAAATTGGTTTTGGATAGATTGAAATAATTAAATCTCCCCCAGCCCCCTCTTTGCGAAAGAGGGGGAGCTTAATAGCCAATAAATGCTCTCCGTTCTTAACTCTCTCAAATACTCCCTAAAATATTAAAAGTAACATCATAAAAAAGCCCCTCTTTTGGAAAGAGAGATTAGAGAATTGATTTGGGATAAATTGGAATAGTTAAATCTCCCCCCAGCCCCCTCTTTACGAAAGAGGGGAGCTTAATAGCCCATAAACGTTCTCCGTTCTTAACTCTCTCAAATATATTTCCAATAAAACCACTAAAAGCAACGTCATAAAAAAGCCCCTCTTTCGTAAAGAGGGGTTTGGGGAGATTTAAAACAGTTTATGAGGTTCAAACAAAAAGGCGAACCTTTCGATTCGCCTTTTAAGATTCTTATCTAATCAAAGATTAGAAGAATACACGCATACCTACACCGATAGCTCTGTCTTTAGTTTTACCATCGTAAGAATCGTTAACGTACTCTTTAGTAGTCACATATTTGCCTTCTACAAATAATACAACTTGTTTATGAAGTTTGTAGTCTGCACCAAGTAAGAAACCGTGAGTTTTCACTTTATCAGATTCACCTTTCGCGCGTTCGTATAGGTAGTTACCATATACTTTAGACGCTGGAACGACTTGATATGCAAAACCTGGAGATACATAGAATTTATTCACTTTTGCATCGTCAAGTTTTTCATGACCATAACCGAAGTCACCTGTTAATGTGAAGTCACCAAATTTATAGCCTAATGATGCTAAAACACCATCTAAACGGTGAGCGTATGATGCGCCAGTTTCAAAGTTTGTGTGACCATAAGCTAAACGCGCATCTAAATCACCCACTGTATATAATGCACCTACAGCGTAAGCATTTTTGATACCAGGTTTAAGCGGATTGCCTTTTTCGTCATTTGTTTGACCAAAGTTATAGTTTGCACTTAATTGTAAACCTTCAATACCTTTATAGTCATAACGAACTACACCAGTACCCGCAGTAGGAATATATTCACCTTTTGGAATGAAACCATATTCATAGTCAACTGCTTGGCTTAAATCATCAGCGATAGTTAATTGACGACCAAATGTGATGTCACCAGTCGCTTTGCTACCTAAACCTACATAAGCACGTTTAGCATAAAGTCTACCAAATTTATCACGAGAAGTTGTGTCATCAAAACGGAATTCTAAACGACCTAATGCATAGAAATCGTTATCTAAGTTATGTTTTACAGTGATGCCGAAACGTGAGCCTGCATTACGTAAAGCAGAGTTAGCTTTTTTAGTTGATTGGTTAGCGGCGTTGTACACTTTTTTATCCGCTTTTTCCATGATTAAACGAAGAGAACCGTTTAATTCAACTTTAGTACCTTCGTTGTCATAAACTACTGCTGCGTTTGCTGCTGAAGCGGCAAATGCAGTAACGATTAATGCTGCTAGTGTCTTTTTCATAATTGTTATTCCTTTTGGTTGTTACCTATGATTTTTGATTGAAGCAATTTTTCATAAAAAGTTCAATCTCCGAAATAGACGTCGCAAATATTACAAAATAAACCTATAGTGTCAATGGAGGATCCGTTTCAATTTTCTAAAATCGGATCAAGATCACATTTTTTGCGCAAAAAAGGATATTTTTTAATCAAAAACATCCTTTAACATCGAACTTTTCAGAATTTTGTCTATACAATGATCGCTCGATTTTGAGCAATTTATTCTTCCTTTTTGTTCATTCCAGAAGAAATAATGAATACTTTTTGAGCAAACCTAAGCACATTCCACCGAAAATGAAATCACTTCTTTAATACTTTCCGCACCTAATGCAATCATAATTAAACGATCGACCCCTAAAGCCACACCAGAGGTATTTGGAATGCCTGCTTGTAAAGCCCCGAGAAAACGATAGTCAATTTCACGCTGTGGCAAGCCTGCTTTTTCGCGTAGGCGGTTGTCTTGCTCAAAGCGATGTTGCTGTTCGCGTGCATCCGTGAGCTCATGGAAACCGTTGGCTAACTCTAAGCCTTTATAATAGAACTCAAAACGTTCTGCCACACGGCTATCTTCTGGGCTAAGTTGTGCAAGTGCGGCTTGGGAAGAAGGGAAATGATAAACCGCAACAGGTGCTTCTTGTCCGATTTTAGGCTCTACCACTTCACTGAATAGAAATTGTAATAAGGTATCACGATCTTCATCTTCATCTGCCATAAAGTTATGCTTACGCGCCACTTCCACCAGTTCTTGACGAGTCGCTGACAATGGATCTAATCCGACATATTCTTGGAAGACGAACTGATAACTTAAGGTTTCTGCCGGTTTACAATCGAGGATCTGCTGTAACAAATCATCCACTTCATTCATCAGACGATACATGTCAAAGTGCGGTCGATACCATTCAAGCATGGTGAATTCCGGATTATGACGATTACCCGCTTCTTCATTACGAAATACTTTGCCAATCTGAAAGATCGGTCCACTACCCGCCGCCAGTAAACGCTTCATGTGATATTCCGGACTGGTAGAAAGCCAGAGCGTTTTCGAGAGTTCATCAAAAGGGGCAACAAATTCGGTATTAAAGGTGGAAAGGTGAAGATCCGTTACGCCAAATTCACTTAAAACGGGCGTTTCCACTTCTAATAATCCACGCTCCGTAAAGAACTGACGAATATCCGCAATGATTTTGGCTCGCGCCAATAAGTTTTTAATTGAAGCGGAAGGTTGCCATTCTGTTTTTTTATCGCTAAGTGCGGTCATTTTTTTCTCCGTTTTCACCTTTAAAATGAATTAGGCTATTGTAAACAAGAGTGATTTTTAACTCAATAATCCGACTAAATCATTCTTAAACGCAAACGGTTATCATCTATAAATATATAAAAAACTAACTTTTTTGAGTTAGATCACACTTTTGGTATTTTGTCCGTTTATTCCAGAAAAAAAGTTACTAATTTGTAAACAAAAATGGCAGAATGACAACATGCCCCTATTAATTTAGGGCGTTTTATTTTTTTACTTTCTATTGATTGGAGGATATCGTGCAAACGGTTAATGTCGATATTGCTATTGTTGGCGCTGGTGGCGGCGGTTTACGTGCAGCAATTGCAGCAGCAGAAGCAAACCCTAACTTAAAGATTGCATTAGTTTCTAAGGTTTATCCTATGCGTAGCCATACGGTTGCAGCAGAAGGTGGTGCGGCCGCAGTAATTAAAGAGGAAGATTCCTACGATAAGCACTTCCACGATACCGTTGCCGGTGGTGACTGGTTATGTGAACAAGATGTGGTGGAATACTTCGTTGAACATTCTCCAGTGGAAATGACTCAACTTGAACGTTGGGGCTGCCCTTGGAGCCGTAAAGCAGATGGCGATGTGAACGTGCGTCGTTTCGGTGGGATGAAAATCGAACGTACTTGGTTCGCGGCAGATAAAACCGGTTTCCACTTATTACATACCCTTTTCCAAACATCCATTCAATATCCACAAATTCAACGTTTTGACGAGCACTTCGTTTTAGACATCTTAGTTGATGATGGGCATGCTCGCGGTATGGTTGCGATGAATATGATGGAAGGTTCACTTGTTCAAATCAACGCAAATGCGGTTGTGATTGCAACTGGTGGTGGCTGTCGTGCATTTAAATTCAACACCAACGGCGGTATCGTAACCGGTGATGGTTTATCAATGGCATATCGTCACGGTGTTCCTCTTCGTGATATGGAATTCGTCCAATATCACCCAACCGGCTTACCAAACACCGGTATCTTAATGACTGAAGGTTGTCGTGGTGAAGGCGGTATCTTAGTGAATAAAAACGGCTACCGTTATTTACAAGATTATGGTCTAGGCCCTGAAACGCCAATCGGTAAACCTGAAAACAAATATATGGAACTTGGTCCACGTGATAAAGTTTCACAAGCGTTCTGGCAAGAATGGAGAAAAGGCAACACCTTAAAAACTGCAAAAGGTGTTGATGTGGTTCACCTTGACTTACGTCACTTAGGTGAAAAATATTTACATGAACGTCTTCCATTCATTTGTGAATTAGCAAGTGCTTATGAAGGTGTAAACCCAGTTAATGAACCAATTCCAGTTCGTCCGGTTGTTCACTATACCATGGGTGGTATTGAAGTGGATTTCAACAGCGAAACTCGCATTAAAGGATTATTTGCTGTGGGTGAATGTGCGTCTTCTGGTTTACACGGTGCAAACCGTTTAGGTTCTAACTCGCTTGCAGAATTAGTGGTTTTAGGCCGTGTTGCAGGTGAATATGCCGCACAACGTGCAGCAGAAGCACAACCAGCAAACCGTGCAGCAGTTGATGCACAAGCACAAGATGTTGTGGCTCGCCTTGAAGCACTTTATAACCAAGACGGTAATGAATCTTGGTCTGAAATCCGTGATGAAATGGGTACCGTCATGGAAGAAGGTTGTGGTATCTACCGTGACCAAGAAAGCATGCAAAAAGCAGTAGATAAAATTGCTGAGCTTAAAGAACGTTATAAACGTATTCGTGTTGCAGACCGTTCAAGCGTATTCAATACCGATGTGCTTTACACTGTAGAATTAGGTTACATCCTTGATGTGGCACAATCAATTGCCAACTCTGCAATTGAACGTAAAGAATCTCGTGGTGCACACCAACGCTTAGACTACACTGAACGTGATGATGTGAATTATTTAAAACACACCCTTGCTTACTACAATGGCGATGATGCACCGCGTATTGAATACAGTCCGGTGAAAATCACTAAATCTCAACCAGCAAAACGTGTTTATGGTGCTGAAGCAGAAGCGGCAGAAGCGGCTGCGAAAGCTAAGGAGCAAGCAAATGGCTAATTCACCAGTAATGACTGTAGAAGTATTACGCTACAACCCAGAAAATGATCAAGAGCCACATTTAAGCTCTTATCAAGTACCTTATGATAACCAAACTTCTCTTTTAGATGCGTTAGGTTACATTAAAGATAAACTTGAACCGTCTCTTTCTTATCGCTGGTCTTGCCGTATGGCGATCTGCGGTTCTTGTGGGATGATGGTAAATAACAAACCAAAATTGGCTTGTAAAACATTCTTACGTGATTACAGCGGCCATATGCGTATTGAACCATTAGCAAACTTCCCTATTGAACGCGACTTAGTGGTTGATTTAAGCCACTTCATCGAAAGTTTAGAGGCAATTAAACCTTATATTATTGGTAACGAAGCACCAGCATTAGATGGTAAACCACATCCATCGAAAGAGTTGCAAGTCAGCCGTACGAAACAAACGCCGGCACAGCTTGAAAAATATCGTCAATTCTCAATGTGTATCAACTGTGGTTTATGCTATGCCGCTTGTCCGCAATTTGGTTTAAATCCTGAATTCTTAGGCCCTGCAGCGATTACAATGGCACACCGTTACAACCTTGATAACCGTGACCATGGTAAAGCACAACGTATGCCATTATTAAATGGTAAAAACGGTGTTTGGAGCTGTACTTTCGTGGGTTATTGTTCTGAAGTCTGTCCAAAACACGTGGATCCAGCTTCTGCAATCAACCAAGGCAAAGTGGAAAGTGCCAAAGATTATGTTATCTCAATGCTAAAACCAAAAGGCTAAGGGGAAGAATATGTCAGTAACAGTAAGTAAACGCAAAAAATATGTTCGCCCAATGACGGCTACTTGGTGGCAAAAATTGGATTTCTACAAAGCTTATATGGTACGTGAAGCAACTTCTATCTTTGCTGTGTGGTTCTGTATCGTATTGCTTTACGGTGTACTTTGCCTTGCAAGCAATCCTGTACCAGGCTTAGGTATTGTTGATTTCATTGGCTTCTTAAGAAATCCAATTGTGGTGTTCTTAAATATCATCACATTAATTGCGACCTTATATCACACTGCAACTTATTTCGTGATGACACCAAAAGTGATGAACATCATTGTTAAAAATGAACGTTTGCCACATCACGTGTTAAGAAATGCACTTTGGGCAGTAACAGCTGTGATTAGTGTTATCGCATTAATTTTAGTTTATATGTAGGGAGAGAAAAAATGGTCGATCAAAATCCAAAACGCTCTGGTGAACCGCCAGTATGGTTGATGTTTGGTGCTGGCGGGACTGTCAGTGCGATTTTCTTCCCTGTTGTGATCTTAATTCTTGGTTTATTGTTACCATTCGGATTAATTGATCCACATAACTTAATTACATTCGCTTATTCTTGGATCGGAAAATTAGTTATCTTAGTTTTAACCATTTTCCCAATGTGGTGTGGTTTACACCGTATCCATCATGCGATGCACGATCTTAAAATCCACGTGCCAGCAGGCGGATTTATCTTTTACGGCTTAGCCATGATTTACACAATCTGGGTATTATTTGCTGTATTAGGTTTGTAATTTAAAACACTAAATTGATAATAAAAGTGCGGTCAAAAATGACCGCACTTTTTTATTCTCGAAGAATAACCAAAATATTTTCTTAATCTAGAAAAACAAAAAACCCGACATGACGTCGGGTTTTCTTTTATCAAAAACTTTGATAATTATTCTGCAACAACGATAACATCTAATGTTGCAAATACTTCGCCGTGAAGTTGGAAACGAACGTCGTGGTCACCAAGAGTACGGATTGGACCGTTTGGTAAACGAACTTCGCTTTTCGCAATTTCAACGCCTGCTGCAGTTACTGCTTCTGCTACATCACGAGTAGTGATTGCGCCGAATAAACGACCTTCTTCACCAGCTTTAGATGCGATAGTTACAGAACCTAATGCAGTCACTTGTGCTGCACGAGCTTGAGCTGCTGCTAAACTTGCTGCTGCCGCTGCTTCTAACTCTGCACGACGAGTTTCAAAGTGTTCAATGTTAGCTTTAGTTGCCATAACCGCTTTACCTTGTGGGATTAAGAAGTTACGAGCGAAACCAGATTTAACATTAACTTGATCACCTACGTTACCTAGGTGAACGATTTTATCTAAAAGAATTACTTGCATTTCCTAACTCCTTCTTAATTGTGATGAGAATCAGAGTAAGGTAATAACGCTAAATAACGAGCGCGTTTAATTGCGCGTGCTAATTGGCGTTGGTACTTCGCACGAGTACCGGTAATGCGGCTTGGTACAATTTTGCCGCTTTCAGAAATGTAGTTCTTTAATGTAGCGATATCTTTGTAATCGATTTCAACAACATTTTCCGCTGTGAAACGGCAGAACTTACGACGACGGAAATAACGTGCCATTTGGCTGTCTCCTAATCTATAAATTCGATTTGCTCGGCATGCAATACTAACTGCGTTAAACCATTTGAGGTTTTATGTGAAGTTATAAACCCCACCACAAGAAGTTTACTGCCGACCGTAATGCTTTGAGTTTTTTCTATTAACTGATTGCCACTGACTTGAACTGGCATCTTTAACCACGCTTGGCGTGATAAACCACTTTCGACTTGTTCGGAACGATGTTCCAGCCAAAACTGGCAATGCGCAATCCCGTTAGGGCTTTTGCTTCGTTTAGGTAATTGACACACTGTGCCGATTAACGAGAAGCGATTATCAAGTTTTGAATTACTCTTCAGCATCCTCAAAATCGTTGTTTTCAACTTCAGCTAAAGGTTTACGTTCTTCTTTAGCCGCTTTCATTGGGGACGCTTCGGTTACGGCGTGCTTAGTATGGATAACAAGACTGCGTAATACAGCATCGTTATAACGGAAAGTCGTTTCTAGCTCGTCGATGACTTGTTGAGGCGCTTCTACATTCATAAGCACATAGTGTGCTTTGTGTAATTTGTTAATTGGGTACGCTAATTGACGACGACCCCAATCTTCTAGGCGATGAACTTGACCACCAGCTTCTTTAACAGAACCTGTGTAACGTTCGATCATACCTGGTACTTGCTCGCTTTGGTCCGGATGAACCATAAACACGATTTCGTAGTGACGCATTACTGCTCCTTACGGGTTAATCAGCCTTTGACGTAGATTAGCCACCAATCTGCAAAGGCAAGGAACGAAAAAATGAACGTGGCTAAGGGCGCTGATTATACAGATTTTTTTTTCAGACTTCAAATAATTTGTACGCTTTTCAAACAAAAAAAGCCGATATCAACATATCGGCTTTTCTTTTCATTTCTAAATTAACGGCTACGGAAAATGATACGACCTTTGCTTAAGTCATAAGGTGTCATTTCTACAGTTACTTTATCGCCCGTTAAGATACGAATATAGTTTTTACGCATTTTGCCAGAAATATGTGCAGTCACCACGTGACCATTTTCTAACTCAACGCGGAACATGGTATTTGGTAAGGTTTCCAAAATTGTGCCTTGCATTTCAATGCAATCTTCTTTTGCCATTTTATCCTCTAAAATAATGATTTTTTGACCGCACTTTTTGCGGCTATAAATGAAAAACGGGCGAATTATAGCCGTTTTTAATGTTAGACGAAAGATTAAAATGGTATTTTGTTGAAATCCCCATTATTTTTTCAATAATTCGATTATAATATTTCAAAAAGTAGATCTGGTAGAAATTAATTTAGCATTCGAAACCAGTAAGATCTAAGCCTTATATGACATCCACTTTCAAGAGGACTGTTCTATCGAAAAAGGCTAAAGCAAACTTTACTTAGATTTTCGTCAATTTGTATGTCAACCAATGACTTCAACCCAAGGGTTATTTATGGCTATACCTAAAATAATTGTAATTAGTTTAAAAAATTCAACAAGAAGAGAAAATATTGCTAAACGCCTTTCTGGTTTGGGGTTAGACTTTACTTTTTTTATTCAACAGATGGAAAGAAACTGCCCGCTTCCGTATTAGGATACCTCGATTATAATTTCTCCCCTAAATACTATTTATCATCTAAGTCATTAAAGTTTATGGACATATGATGGGAAACAATATGAATAAGCTAAAAGCCCTAAGGTTAAAAATCGGGAAATTGATACTTGATAAATCGTCAAGAGCAACCCCCCCCCAAAGTTTAGAACATCCTAAGAGTTTCTTATTTTTGCGACAAGATGGGAAAATTGGCGACTATATCGTTAGTTCTTTTGTTTTTCGGGAGATAAAGAAATTTAACCCCTTGATAAAGATTGGTGTCATCTGCACGAAACAGAACGCTTATCTGTTCCAAAAAAATCATAATATTGATGAGATTTATCTTGTAAAGAAAAGAAGCATTCTCGACTACATTAAGACAGCACTGCTTATTAGAAAAGAAAGATACGATGTTGTCATTGATCCAACCATTGTACTTAGAAACCGAGACTTATTGCTATTGAGAATACTCAATGCGCGTAATTATATAGGCTATAGAAAAGCGGATTATAATATTTTTAATATAAATATTACTAAAGACGGCCATTTTTCAGAGATTTATAAAGAGGCTTTAGCCCAGTCAAATATCAGTCTAAGTGATGAAAGCTATGATATTCCGCAAGATGGCTCAACTAAAGAAGAAATTCTTCAGTTTATTACTGATAACCAGTTAAATAATTACATTACAATTAACTTCTATGGCGCGGGGAAAAATAGAAAATTTAACGATGCCCATATTGTAGATTACTTAGCATATATTAGAAATCATCGTAAATGCCCATTGGTCTTACTCTCAACACCAGATACTCATGAGCATTTAAGTAGAATCGCTAATCAATTTGACGATGTGTTTGTTTATCCAAATTCTCGCACAACGATCTACCATACAATTGAGTTGATTAGAAACTGTACTCTACTTATTTCGGTTGATACATCAACTATTCATATTGCTTCGGGTTTAAATAAACCTATAATTTGTTTTTACTCGCAAGACAAAGAAAATTTTACGCATTGGCATCCCAATTCTAAAAATGTATGCCATATTATTCATTACCGTGATAATGTTAATGCTCTCTCTCCGAGAGAAATAAAACCAGAGTGGCTAGATATTTAAAGATACCAACCACAAACTGTATCATTTATTAGATTATTTTTATGAATTCAAAAAAACACTTAGGTCATACCGCCCGTAAACGCTTTGGACAAAACTTTTTACATGATACTTCTGTGATTCAAGGTATCGTGGCAGCAATTCATCCACAATCGAATCAATTCTTAGTAGAAATTGGCCCAGGGCTTGGTGCATTAACGGAGCCTGTTGGAGAGCTTGTCGATCATCTTACTGTAGTAGAACTTGATCGAGACCTTGCAGAACGTTTACGTCATCATCCATTTTTACATCAAAAGCTCACCGTTATTGAAACGGATGCCATGCAATTTGATTTTGGTGAACTTTATGCAAAAGAACATTTAGCAGAAAAAGGTCAGAAATTACGTGTGTTTGGTAACTTGCCTTACAACATTTCTACCCCATTGATGTTCCATTTATTTAAGTATCATGATGTGATTCAGGATATGCACTTCATGCTGCAAAAAGAAGTAGTCAAACGGTTATGCGCAGGACCAAATAGCAAAGCTTACGGTCGTTTAACCATTATGGCGCAATATTTCTGCCAAGTGATGCCCGTGCTTGAAGTTCCACCTTCCGCATTTAAACCAGCACCGAAAGTAGATTCAGCGGTTGTTCGTTTAATTCCGCATAAAGAATTACCGCACCCTGTAAAAGATTTATATTGGTTGAACCGTGTTTGCTCCCAAGCGTTTAATCAACGTCGTAAAACATTGCGTAATGCGCTTTCAACACTATTTTCACCTGAAAATCTGACCGCACTTGGTATTGATTTAAATGCACGAGCAGAAAATTTAGCTATCGCAGATTATGCACGCCTAGCCAACTGGTTGGCAGATAATCCACCAGTAGATGTCAATAAAGATGAAATCTTAAATTCAGAAGAGTAAAAGAGCGGTCAAAAATGGCAACCTATTTCGTCGGTGATTTACAAGGCTGTTATGATGAATTACAGCTTTTATTAGAACGAGTAAACTTCAATCCTGTGCAAGATAAACTTTATCTTGTGGGGGATCTTGTGGCGCGTGGAGATAAATCACTTGAATGTCTTCGTTTTGTAAAATCACTTGGAAGTACGGCGCAGACTGTCCTTGGTAATCACGATCTGCATCTAATTGCAACCGCACTGGGTATTAAAAAAGTGAAGCCTCGTGATCGTGTCGATGCTATTTTTAATGCGCCCGATTTTGATGAACTCATTGACTGGTTACGCCATCAACCCTTACTTGTGCATAATGAAAAATTAAACTTCCTGATGGCACATGCAGGCATTTCGCCAGATTGGGATTTGGAAACCGCGAAATCTTGTGCAGCTGAAGTGGAACACATTTTACAGCATGGCGATTTTCATTATCTCATTGAAAATATGTATTCAGAACAACCCGATCGTTGGTCGCCAGATTTGCAGGGCTTAGCACGTCATCGTTACATTATTAATGCGTTCACTCGAATGCGTTTTTGCTATTCAGATCATCGCTTTGATTTTGCCTGTAAATCCTCTTTGAAAGATGCGCCGGCGGAGCTTATACCTTGGTTTAATTTGGATAATCCTCTTTATAAACAGATCCCGATTGTATTTGGGCACTGGGCAAGTTTAGTCGATGAGAATCTCCCTCAAGGTATTTATGCCTTAGATACAGGTTGTGTGTGGAATAATCGAATGACTCTGTTGCGTTGGGAAGATAAACAGCTCTTCACACAAAGTGCGGTCAAAAATTACTGTGATTTTTAAGGAAACACTATGCTCTCACTTAATGCTGAATCTTGCGAACTGTTCAATATTCCGTTCTACCAATTCGCCCAGATGAAGAAATTTTGTCCGGAAGATATTCCAGCGATTAAAGCTGATTACAAATTACATTGGGATAATTGGAAAGCGATTATTCAAGAAGTGGCAAAGCAGCTTGGCATGCCTTTTGCGAAACCGCATATTGAAAGCTGGACCAATGGCTGGCAGGTACGCGCTCATTTCTTTGCTTATTTTAAATACGAGTTCAACCAAAATTCTGCAGCAATCTTTTCTGTGCTATTAAATCGTCGCCGACTAAGAGTGTGTTTAGATTGGCATTGCTATCGTGCAGATCGCTCACAAATTAATGTGCAACAATATAATCAGTGGCTTGATCAATTTGATTTCAAACAATTTGCAGATTTTGATATTTGGCGAGAAGATGAAAGCGAATATGATGATTTTCGCCAAGTGAAGGACATTTCTGAAAAAGATCTTCTCTTACGTTCAGATGAAGATTTTTGGTGCATTGGAAAAAGCATTGAAAAAGCTGAACTCCATCAAATCGATCCCGTTTTATTTATCACCCAAACCATTCAACAATTACAACCGCTTTACGATCGCTGCCATCAATAAAGTGCGGTCAATTTCCATTAAATTTTTTCGTCTTGTTTATTTGTTATGCTATCATTACATTAGTTTAACATTTTTAACAATTTTTCTTTTAGGAGAACTTTATGAAAAACGTCGTGATCGTTGGTGGTGGCGCTGGCGGCATTGAATTAGCGACATTTTTAGGTGACAAATTAGGTCGTAAGAAACAAGCTAAAGTAACGCTTGTTGACCGCAATGCGACCCACTTGTGGAAACCTCTATTACATGAAATTGCAACAGGTGTCATGGATGATGGTATGGATTCTCTGAGCTATCGTGCTCACGGTAAAAACCACCATTTCAGTTTTGAGCAAGGTTCGATCACACGCATTAATCGTGAACAAAAATATGTTGAGCTTGCCCCTGTTTATGGGCAAGAAGGCGATATGCTTGTGGTTGCGCGCCGTATTCCTTATGACTACTTAGTGATTGCAATCGGCAGTAAATCGAATGATTTCAATACAAAAGGCGTCGCCGATAACTGTATTTTCTTAGATAGCTCTGATCAAGCGCTTCGTTTTCAACAAAGAATGTTGGAATTATTCCTTAAATTCTCTGAGAACCGTGCATTAGATGATATCGGTGAAGAAGAGTTTAAACAAAAACTAGTGGATGAAAACAAAGTCAATATTGCGATTGTTGGTGGCGGCGCAACTGGTGTGGAATTAACTGCTGAACTTTATCATGCGACTGAAGACTTATCTTCTTACGGCTACGGTAAAATTGATAATTCTTGCTTGCAAGTCACCTTAGTTGAAGCAGGTCCGCGCTTATTACCTGCTCTACCTGAAAATTTATCTGCGGCAGTATTAGATGAATTGCAAGAAATGGGTGCAAACGTGAAATTAAATACGATGATCACAGAAGCCCAACCTAACACGCTTATCACCAAAGATGGGGAAGAAATCAAAGCTGATCTGATTGTATGGGCGGCAGGTGTTCGCACCTCTACGGTGACGCAGCAATTCGATGGATTAGAGCTCAACCGCATCAATCAATTAGTGGTAAAAGACACTCTTCAAACCACGGTGGATGATAGTATTTTTGCCATTGGTGACTGTGCAGCATTAATGCAACCAAACGGTAAATTAGTCCCGCCAAGAGCGCAAGCGGCACACCAAATGGCAAAAGCTTGTGCGAAAAACATCTTTGCACTTTTTGAACAAAAACCATTAAAAGCATTCAAATATAACGATAAAGGAACCTTGGTTTCTCTTTCAAGCTTTACCGCATTGGGTAGCATTTCAAATAAATTTGGGAAAAACCCACTGACTGTTCAAGGTAAATTTGCGCAATTTGCGTATGTATCTTTATATCGTATGCATCAACATGCTTTGCATGGATGTATTAAGATTGGCTTGATTATTTTAGTGGATAAACTTAACCACTATTTAAAACCAAGATTGAAATTACATTAATGCAAAAGTGCGGTTAAATTTAACTGCACTTTTTTCATTTCTTAAACGAGTTGATTGTTATGCTCATAAGCATAAAGTGTATTAAACATCAGCATGGCAACCGTCATTGGCCCTACTCCACCCGGTACTGGTGTAATATAAGCCGCTTTTTGTATCGCCACATCATATTCCACGTCACCGACTAATTTACCATTGATACGGTTAATCCCCACATCAATGACTGTTGCCCCTTCTTTAATCCAATCGCCTGGAATAAAACGAGGCTTGCCCACAGCCACGACTAAAACATCAGCCTGACGGATATGATGCTCTAAATCTTTGGTGAAACGGTGAGTCACCGTAACCGTTGCACCCGCCAACAATAATTCGAGTGACATTGGACGACCCACAATATTTGATGCACCGACGATCACCGCATGCTTACCGTGTAAATCAATACCAGTGGTTTCTAATAATTTCATCACGCCATAAGGGGTGCAAGCACGTAAAGTTGGAATACGCTGACATAAACGCCCCACATTATAAGGGTGGAAACCATCCACATCTTTTTCAGGGCTAATACGCTCAATCACTGATGTGCTATTAATTTGTTCAGGCAATGGAAGTTGCACAAGAATACCATCAATGGTTTCATCAGCATTTAATTGATCTATCAGTTGTAGTAGTTCTGCTTCCGACGTTGTTTCAGGTAAATCATAGGATTTTGAAACCATCCCGATTTCCTCACAACTTTTTCGTTTACTGCCTACATAGACTTGAGAAGCGGGATCTGCCCCCACCAAAATGACCGCAAGTCCTGGTGCACGTTTACCTTGAGCACGATAATGTTCAATTTTATTGGCAACATCCAATTTGATTTTTTTTGAGAGTTCAGTACCTGAAATAATTTGAGCAGTCATGCGTTTTTTCCTCAAGATGGCATTAAGTAAACGTTTGCTATTTTAACTGACAACGCCTTATTTTACAAAGACAACAAAAGTGCGGTTGAAAAACTGGAATAATTTTGAGCAATTGAAAGAGGAATCTAAAAAATTAATTGACTGAAAAGAAAAGCTCACTATAATTGTGCTCAATCGTCGGCGAGTAGCGCAGCTTGGTAGCGCAACTGGTTTGGGACCAGTGGGTCGTAGGTTCAAATCCTATCTCGCCGACCACTTCTTTTATATTTCCCTCGAAATTCCATACAAAAGATGTAACCCTTAAAATGCGCCCTTAGCTCAGCTGGATAGAGCAACGCCCTTCTAAGGCGTGGGTCAAAGGTTCGAATCCTTTAGGGCGTGCCATTATATACATTCTCAAAAAATCAAATCATCTTACAAAGTCATAAGTCATTGTTTTACAATGTAAATATTTGTAAATTTTTACATTAAAATATTTACCAAATTATTTCATACAAGTATTATTCATTTCGTTTCATACCAAATGAAACTTTTATGATATTTCGGATATTTTTTATTTAAAGGAATTAAACCTAATGAAAAAAACACTATTATTTGTATGTTTATTTGGAAGTGCATCTCTTGCTTTCGCAGAAGATACCGCAACAAAAACTGAAGTTTATACTCAAGTAGGAAGACTCGACGAGCGTATTACTGAAACTCGTTCAGTTCTTGATAATCGAATTACAAATGAGCGTAAAGAACTTGACGATCGCATTACTGGTGTCGATGTTCGACTTAATCAAACGGACAAAAATTTAAATGATCGTATTAATGAAACAGATAAAAATCTCAACAACCGCATTAATGACGAAGTGGGACGTTTAGATAAAGATATCACAGAAAATCGCCGAGCATTAGATGAACGAATTACGAATACTCAAACTGAAATTGATAATCGTGTAACAACTGAAGTGGGTCGTCTTGATGATCGCATTACCAACGCTCAGAAAGATTTAAATAATCGTATTACTGGCGTTGATGAACGTTTAAACCAAACGGATAAAAACCTAAATGATCGTATTAATGAAACAGATAAAAATCTCAACAACCGCATCAATGATGAAGTGGGTCGTTTAGATGGTCGCATTACTGAAGATCGCCGAGCACTGGATGAAAGAATTACTGAAAATCGCAAAGATTTAGATAATCGTATTACGGAGAATCGTAAAGATTTAGATGAACGAATTACAGAGAATCGTAAGGACTTAGATAATCGTATCACCGGTGTAGAAGAGCGCGTTACGGATACCCAAAAAAATCTAAATAACCTAGATAACCAAGTAAAAAATAATACAAACAATATTCAAACGAACAGAACTGATATCGATGATCTAAAAAATAGAATCAGCCATAATTCATCAAGTAATACTCAAAACACCAAAGCACTTGCTGATAAAGTAAACAATAACGTGCAAAATATTGCTAATAACGCTTCACGTTTAGATCACTTATCAAATCAAGTGATGACAAATACAAAAGAGATTTCTGATTTACGCTCTGAAATGACACGTTCTACTGAATCATTGCGCTCAGATTTGAAACACAACGTGAAAAAATTACGTGCAGGCATTTCCAGCGCTATTGCGTTAACACAAGTCCCCCAAGCAATTACTTCTGGAGAAAGCGTGCTTGGTGTAGGTGCAGGAACTTTCCGTAATGAAAGTGCGCTAGCAGTCGGTTATTCTCGTGCTTCTGATAATGGCAAACTGCTATTTAAAGTAGGCGGTACTGCAAGTAGCCGTGGTGATTTTGGTGCAGGTGCAGGTGTTGGGATACGTTGGCGCTAACTAAATACTCGTATAAATAACAAAAGCACGCTTAATGCGTGCTTTTTTATATCCATAAAATATCGAGAATATATGATTTAAAAATGCTCGGATATTTATAAAGTATTGTAATTTGAATGGCGGTGAGAGGGAACAACGACTTTTTCCGCTTAAGCCTTGTGTAGTCTAGAATCTTAGCATTTTGTATAGCCTGCTAGGGAGTGATGCAGGGAGTTAAAAATAAATTTTTCTATTATTTGTCCTTGTTCAAAGGGCGATTATGGGAAAAAGAGATTTAACGGTCAATCTTTAATTTTCGTTTAATTTTGTTTTATACCGTGTAAGATTCTGGCAAAAAATAAAATAAATTTGAAATAATGTCATTTTTTTAATCACTTTTTCACTTTTTCACCATAAATAAATCTAACGTATTGATTTAAAATTAGAAAAACACTGGTGAATAAGGAAAATTATTCTTCTATGAGGCTATTCTTATCACTTAATCACCCTTTTTGTCACTTTATCACTTTTTCACTATAAAATTTACAAAAATTAATTGTTATATATTAATAACTTACAGTCTTTTTGAGTGAAAAAGTGAAAAAGTGAATAGAAAAAATTACTTTCAGGAAAATTTTTAAAACTTAGAAAAAAAGCGCACTCCGGTTAAAAATGCGCTTTTTGAGATTTTATGAATTTCCCCACTTCATCATTGTGCTATCTTTATCTTTAAATTGTACGTTGGTATAACTATAACCGCCTTGTAACGTTCGATTTTGAAATCGGATTTTGTATCCTGCCGTTTTAAATGCAATGTCTAATTCCTGTTTTAAATCATTTGGTTTTAGACGTGATTTTTCTGGTCTCCCATGAATATCACAAAAAAGTAAGTATGCCCAGTAAAGCCTTGTGTAAATTTGTGGGCTATCATTTGCTGGCATGCCGCGCGAACTACCGAAAATAAGCCCTTTATTACTGGCCTGTTCTAACAATGTTAACTCTTCAATAAACTCTAAAACATGGTCATTTTTCACTTTCATTTCTAATGCCTCTTTACTTTTTCGTTGTCGGTTTAATGCTTCTTTTGCATCATTAGGATTGCTAAACTCATCGTAAAGCTTGCGGATAATTCCCCCTAATTCACCTTGAATTTTTTCCACTAAATGTTCGTCTTTATCTTTTTCTTCTACTGCTCGTGTAAATGGGAAAAGTACGCGGCGTCTCTCCATTCCGCCCCCATCATTTTTATAAATAGGTAAAGTGTTTGAACAAATCGCAATAATGGCATTTACCTTTGAACTAAATGATTTTTTATTCTTCGGGTTGAATGTAATTTCATCACCTCCAGAAATTCTTTTTAAAATGGAAGAATCACCTATAAATCTAGCTTGATCTGGTGAAAATAAAAAAGTTTTATTCAAGATAATATCTCTCGCCTTTTCATCTTTTAATAATTCCAAATCAATAGCAGTATAATTTCCTTCACCGCTAATCATTTTAGCCACTTGTAAAAAAGTACTTTTACCGCCACCCGGTTCACCAATTAATTCTAAAGTTAATTGCCAGTCATATCGGTTGTTCAAAATCATATAAAGTGCAGCCAGAAGTGATTTTTTTCTTTCTTCACTATCGTTGCTAATGAAATTAATCCATTTATCAAAATTTGGTGTAGGGGTCTGTGTCTCTAAATAGTCACAAGGATTAAAACCAGTCAAATAGTATTCTTTACGGTGCGGCATAAATTCCAATGTATTCTTATTTAGAACACCATTTTTAAACGCAAGTAACTTCGCATCTGTTTGCTTAAATAAAGGCAAGTCTACATTTAAACACTTAATTACATTATTGAGCATATCAACATTCTTATATTTTGTGTTGTACTCTTCGTAAAAGGCTTTTACTTTACGCTGTAACTCGTTTTCACCAATTACTTCCCAAATAATGCCATTGTAACCATAAATAATGCCTTGCTCTGAATGATAAGCTAATGGTTTTTTTTGCCACTTATAGAAATATTCAGCCACTTCTGCGGCGGAAAGTTTTTTTAAGGTTTCCGCATCAAGCTCTATCATTTCAGGCGAAATAGTTAAATTAGCAAATTCCACATCCTGGCGAATTCTTTCTACATAGCCACTTAAGTCCTCCAATAGCTCACCTGTGCTATTTTTTAACGCGAAAAATTTTACTTTGCTTGTTTTAGCTAAGTGATTACATAAATCAGTTAAAACCTGTTGATTTTCGCGAATCGTTATTCCATTTTCACTGCTTTTTACTTTGAAAAAATCGCTTGTATCGATAATACTAGCCACTTCATGAGCATCAGGCAAAATAGCAAGATTAAATAAATTATCCAGCGCGTTATCATCAAGAATAACAGGACTTTCATTATATCGGTTTGGATTATCATGATCCCGTAGATCCGCCAATAATTGCCAATTTAAGCCTTGTCCATTTGTTTTCTCATCTTTCTGATTTAGCCGATAAAATTCCCATGGGTTGCCAATTAAAATATAAATTTCTTGTTCTGGCGGCACATTCTCTTTTAAAACATTTTTTAAATTAGGAGCTTTTTTTAGTTTCATTATTTTTTCCCCTTATTTCTATTTTTAAAAAACGCAATTACATCTTCCGCACGATACTTCTTCGGAGCGTTTTTCTTTTGTGTTCCAACGCTTGCAGGGAAAGCAGGGTCAATAGCTAACTTTTGCATAAAATAGCCATAAGAAATCTTTGCGTATTGAGCAACGTCTTTCGCTGTCCAGATTTCATCTAATCCATAAGCTTTCTTATCATTCTCCAAACGGCTTAATCGTTCGTCATGGTTCGCAAGAATACGCTTTAGGCTCTCTACGGTTAGTGGTTGTTCTTGTTGTTGCATCATGTTCTATCCTTTGTTTAAATCTTGGTCTTCTCTGTCATATCTTATTGTTTGCAAATAGCTAAATAGGCGTTCAAATCACTTTCAGCAACTTTCCGACTTCTACCAAACTTATAAGATTTTAATTTGCCGCTTGCTATCCAACGTTTAATAGTCGGTTCTGAACATAAGCCAGTTTCTGCAATTTCTTTGATTGAAAAATATCTATCACCGCTTGGCATTCTTGACTGTTCAATAGCTGCACTGATCTTTGTCTCTTGAATTTGTCGTTGAAGCACATCTTGTTCCTTCTGTTTTAACTTTTCTAATTCATCTTTTTTCATGAACTTCATCGCTTCATCAAACTCATTCAATAAGGCTGTTTTGATTTGTTGCATTGCGCTATCAATTAATGCTTCTAATTTTGCTCTACTCATTTCTATTCTCCTTTTTGTGATTTTGTTTCTGCATATTTTTCAAGTGTTTGCTCAAGTGGAAAACCGCCATTATGCGAATACACGTCGCATAAATTTCTATTAATCCACTCCAAAACTTTCGTGCCTTTTAATTCTTTCATTAAGGCCAAATAGCACACACTATAAAAAGCCAATGCATCTGTTACATTTTGGTGTTCATCATGCTTAGGAATAAGGAAATGTTTAGCCAAATCATTAATCAATAAAATAGAAGGATTAGCTTTTTTCTCTTTTTTTAAATCTCGACAAATTAAGATTCCATCTGTCGTTGTTATTAATGCTCTGCTCATTTTTCACCTCCCATTTTTTGAATTTTTACTGCCCATACGTTAGGGTCATTTTCCATTAAATGGTGTGCTACCCTCTCGGCTTCTTCGTAAAAGAAAAACCTACTTGAATAGTATTTTTGGTGAAAGTGATCGAATGCTGTAAGAAAGAAAAAATTACGCATAAATCCCCCCTTTCATCGCTAAAGTGCGGTCAAATTTGGGGTTAATTTTTGCAACGGTGGCAAGATAGCGAAAATCAGCATTAAGGCTTAATCTGGCGCTTTCTTCATTGTTGGCGTGAATAGATTGAATGCACAAATTAAAGTGCGGTCGGGTGCGATTAACGCATAGAAATTTATAGATCATTTCTGCGGTTTCCTGTAATAATTTTTGGAAGGCTACCGCAAAACTTTCGACGATTTGGCGGTAACACATAACGGGGTCGAAAACCGTTATTACAGGAAAACGGCAAAGGGCGAAACCTTTCCCGCTATGCGCTACCATTGAGAATAGACTATCAGAAAATAGGCTATATTGAATAGGTGCGTAAACGCTACGAACAAAAAAAGCGCGAATTGGCGCGCTGTTCGCCTGTAATAATAAAACGGCTTTCGACGACCGTACCCCGCAATTTGCTAAGGCACATTCAATATAGTTTAATCTCGTTTCATCTGTCAATAGTAAAATTGTAAATTTGTTTATTTTTTCGCACTTTTCTTTGTAGTGCATTGATTTAATTGTATAATTCATAAGATTCCTTAGATGAATTAATTCCTTTGTTTATCCGATATCTTAGGTTGGCTTAGTGATAGCCCAGTGTTGAAGACTGGGCTTTTTTTTGCACTCAATTCAGCGCAAGGTTTAAAATAACTTGCCTTGCGATTTATCTTGCCCTTTTAGCTGTGCTAATCGTTCTTCATTCGTCATGGGCTTAATGCCCTTTTCCTGTAAAGTTTCCTTTTCGGTTTTCTCCCAGTTGTTCGCTTCGGGGCAATCCACATAAACCGCTCTTTTAATGTTGCTAATCTGCCCGACAAAATCGGCGTTTAATTGCCCGCATGAAGGGCAATAAATGCGAGCTTTAGTAACAAGTAATGAAAGTTTTTCAGTGGTACGAATGCCTGCACGCTGTCCACAAAAAGGACAATAAATTGTTAAGCCTGCCATTTATTCCCCCATTAAATTAATTTCTGTTACTTGCTCTTGGTTTGCGAGAAAACGCTCTACATCTTCAGCCTTGTAACGCGCTAATCGTCCAAATTTAATCGGTTTAGGAAAATGGCCAGCATTAACCTGATCCCATAACCACGCACGAGATACATCAAGCATTTTGCAAATTGTGGCGGTTGAGTAATAACGCACTTCGGCGTAAGTGTTTTTTTCCATAGTTGCCCCTGATTGGTTATAGAAATTGTCAAATAATGTGTCTTGAAATGTCTTGTTTGTCGGAGCGTATGGTAGGTGGTGAGAATTTTGAAAGATGGAATATTCCAAAAATAGTTGGAATATTCCAAAGTAAGGGATTAATCTTCGACTTGATTGATATAATTATAGATAGTTTTTCCGCTTGGTTTGATTAGCTCTTTTTCGTCAAATTGTCGGCTTATCATTGAACGAGGGTTATCAAGTGCTCCTCTTATTTCTTGAGCCGTATATAAATTGTAGTTAATTGCGAGTAAATCACGGATAAAGCGCGCTTGTGTATTTTGGCTTTTCTTTGATTGTAATTTATTATTTATTTTTCCTTCTTCATATAAATCATAAAGTTTTTGTAAATTCTCATGCGTTACATAAATCTCATCCAAATATAAAAAATCTATAGTTTTTTTCTCTAACTCGATAATGAAATCTTTATCTCCATCATCAATAAACAACCATGAAATATTACCTATTTTTATACCATCTTTAATTTTTATCTTATCTATAATGCTACTTGGTCTATCAATTCTTATTAGCCCCTCTATAAGTAACGGCATCCTTTTTTCAAAAGAAATTTCCTTTTTAGCATTATCTATTCTATTTGTTTCTCGCCTTTCTCTTTCTGTTCCATATATATCAAAATGATCAACTATTCTTTCAAAGAAAGGAGTATAGGCGCACACAGTTAAAATACCATTATTAAAAATACGTTTTTTTTCATTAAAAAATCTTTCCTCTATTTCATCGGAATTTAAAATCCATGGTGAAAAATTGAATATTTGTAGATTCTCATACTCTATTTTTATATTTCCTAACGTGGCCTTTTCTATGTTATAGAAAATAGTAGTGTGAAACTCTATAAGATCATTTAACCAAAAATGCACTAAATCATTTCTGGATAAATCACATACATTTTCTTTATTCAACTTTTCTATTGCTTGATCGAGCGTGTACCATTGTTTTATTAATGGTTTCTTTTCTTTCATTTTCATATCCTAAGTAAAAGTAAAGCCCATTAGCGGGCTTTATTTATGTAATTAAAATTCTAACCACTCGGACTTAATGCGCTCTATTCCGAGCATTTTCATAGGCTTGTAAACGATCTCGTTTCCCTACAGATAATACAAAAACCGTTATTTCGTTATCATTAACTTCATAAACTAAACGATAGCCTGATGAACGTAACTTAATTTTATAAAGTGCGGTCGAAAATCCACTTAATCTATCAGCTTGAACATGTGGATTCTCCAGTCGTTCCATCAATTTCTTTTTTAATTGATTTCTGATTGGCTCACCCAGTTTTTGCCATTCTTTAAGTGCCTTTTCATGAAATTTTAAGCTATAGGTCATTAATATTTACCGCAACAAAATCCCCATCCGCTTTACGCTCTTGCGCAATTCTGCCTAATTCGGCATCTTCCGCTAACTCTTGAAAATATGCAAAAAGGGCAGGTGTTACGCAATAAAAAGCCGGTTGATTACGATTTAAAATTGCTACCGCGCCATCTTCACTTGCTTGTGCAATGCCCATCGGGTCACGTTTTAAATCGGTAATGCTTGCAGCTTGCTGCGTCAAAATTTGGTGAATTGCCATATTTTTTCCTCCATATGGTTTATCTTCATTAGATATGATAATAGCACTTTAAAAGGTTTTTAAAAGGTTTTTATAAAAATAAAGCCCCTTCCGGGGCGATTAATTAAAAGTTAAAGATCTCGCTTTTTTGGTCGCTTTGAGTGCGCTTAAAGCTTTGTTTGAATGTTTGCGCTTCCTTTTCCATTAAATCCGCAAAGGCTAGCATGAGTTCGATTTTATCATTTTCTGAAATATGCCCTTGTTTTATTGCTTCTTCAATGCAAAAGATCGTCATCGTTCGGCTTGCCTCTAACATTCTTTCGGCACATTCAAGCAAGGTAAAAGAGCCTTGTTTTATCTCTGTCATAGATTACGCCTCTGTACGAATACCATCTATCAAAACCGCATGTAAATGATTTCCTAGTAGAAAATCAAGGTTTGTAGAAAAATACACTTCAAGCGCATTTTCACGCGGTTTATCTTGAAAGAAAAGACGTGAACTATCCTTTTTAAAATAAATGGCTAGATTAGAAAGTGCGGTCACTAAAATCGCATTTTTCGGGAAATAGCTTACATTGATTGCCTTTAATCCGCCGATAAGCTTTTGAGGAATGATCACGTTGTTTGTTTTGGCGCTTTGCAAGTCAGAATAAGCCACATTAACAAAGTCACCGCCTAGCAAATTATCCCCACAAATAGCGATTAATTCGCCACTATGTCGAAGCTTAATCGGCAATTTATCAAGCGCTTTAGCAATTAATTGATTCATACTTGCGCCTTGTTCTGTTGCAGCATTGATCATCTGCCCTTTTTCTTTAAGTTGAGCTATCCAGCCCTTCGCCACATCTTGCCCTAATGGATTTTGAATAGGATCGCTATCATCTGCCCAACGTTCCCCATTAAAACCAATCATAATAATATTTTGCATGAATTCGCTGATCATGCTGTCATTAATTGATTTTTCAAAATCTACATCTGAAAAATTATCTAAATCTCGATAAGAGACTTTGGTATCAAAATTGACTTGTCGACAATTAAAATCTACGCCAGCTTGAACATAATTTTTAGGCACTCGAGCAGAATTATCTGTATTGGTTCGACTAACCACCGATAAGGATAATTCATGCGCTTGATTCAAGGTAAGCGGGGTGAATTTAACATCAATCATGCGTAAAAATGCATTATTTTGAATTCCCTCATTGAGAATAGATTCAATCTTGGCAAAATCGTGCATATATTCACTTTCACCGGTTTTGTTACCGCCTAGCTTATTTTTATATTCTGCGAATTTTTGACTTGTAATGCGTTCCATATTTATTCTCCTAGAAATTATTTAATAAACGTTTAAACCCTTTATCTGCTTGAGGTTTAAAGCTATCAACATGTTTTTGAGTTGGGGTTTTAGGTTTCCAATCTTGTTGTAGATTAAGCGTTGGCAATTTAAATTCATCAGGCAATGAATTATCAAAACCAGATAATTTCTTAATGAGCATTTCATTAAACACATCTTTGCCGTCTTTTTCTGTTATTGGATCATATTCAATACCATTCACGATTAAGCTTCTAAACAAGGTAATTTGGTCGATATGTTGCTTAATAAATTCATTTACCAACGCTTCACCATAACTAAAAATTAAATGTTTTCGCGTTGCCAATAACTGCGTTTTAGCTGTAAAAACTTGCTCAGATTTTTGATAGATTTTTTCTTCCAACTCTTCTCCAGTTGCCGTGAAGAAATCAAGACGAGCTTTTAATTCTGCTTTGGCTTTTTGAATTAAAGTATAGTCATCAAGTGCTAACGCATGGCTTTGCTCAAATTTAGCCTTAATTGCTGCGGCTTCTTGTTCATACTCAGATTTAACTGCGGCAATCGTGGCGGTGTTTTTAGCTTGTTGCATGTGTAAGGCGGCTAATTCACGATCAATCATGATTAGCGTCTCTTTCTGATTATTAAACTGCTCTAAAAGTGCGGTCATTTTTTCTTGAATTTGTGGGTTTTGTAGTTCCATTTTATTTTCCTGCTGTTTTTTGGTTTCGTTGTTCAATGCGCTCTTGCATCCATTTATTTACTTCACTTTCTAGCCATGCTTTCTTATTCCCGCCTAAATCTACGGGCTGTGGAAATTGGTTTAATCGTGTTTTGTCGTAAATAGTAGAACGCGCAAGCCCTGTTAATTCAATTACGGCATCAATCCGTAAAAATCGTTCTTTCGTTTGGGTTTCTTGCATTTTTTCTTACCTATAAAATGTAGTCATTGTTGTGTCCGTGCGGTACGCTGTGGAACGATTTTTATAATAGAAAATATGCGTTTGGTATGCATTCGGCGGGGTTTGTGAGGAATGGATTCACATAATTAGGAGAAATACAGTGGAATATTTAACTGTACTTTGTGTAACCCTTTCTAAACTGTCCGATTTTCATCAGTCAAAAATCACTAAAAAGCAGAATTTTTAACGCAAATTTTGCGTTAGTTTGCGTTGATTTGCGTTAATGATTGCGCTTTTAAAATATCAAGAAAAGCCAGTATTAACCAAGGGTAAGAGCTTGCCGAGGCTTGCGTTAAAAATGAGGTATCAAGTAAAAGAGTGAAGGCGTGCGAGGGGAACGATTTTTCATAAGCGAAAATAATCGGAAAAAATCGGGGGAAAAATAGGATTTTAGGAATTGTAGGCTTGTTCTTTTGATATAATAAACGCATAAAAGAACAGTAACCGCAAGGCTTCATCAATGATTAAACAGGCTTTAACTTATTTCTTTGCGCTAGGTATAGCTATAAGTTCTGTGAATCCAGCTATTGCAGCACAGAAAAAGAAATCTAATGGCATAATTAAGAAAGCTGTAATTGCTTACATTGCCTATAAAGTCTATGACCACTACAGCGAGAAAAAAGAAGATAAAGCAAAAGGTAAGCCTAAAGAAAAGTACATTGAGCCAGTCTATTATGATGAGTGCGAAGATGAAGACGAATGCGAGGAAGAATAAAGGGCGGTTGCCCGCCCCTATTGGTTTATCCTGCTTTCATAGCTTCTAGTTTACATTGCTCTACATAATCGCCCCAACATTGCATAATAGCTTGTCTTGATTTCCACTTCTTCGATTTATCGTAAGCTTTGCGGACTTTCCCCCTATTTTCATGAGATAAACATAATTCAATCGCTTCAGATGAAAATCGGTCTAATTCATGTAAATAGGTGCTGGCGATACTGCGCAAACCATGTGCAACCAATAAATCCTTAAATCCCATTCGCTTCAAGGCTACATTTGCAGCCCCGCTATTCATCGGTTTATTGAAAGGTGCAATGCGTGAACAAAACACATATTTACGATTTCCGGTATAACGGCGCATTTGGTCTAACACATTCAAGGCTTGAGAAGAAAGCGGTATACTGTGTGGTCGTTTACCGCCTTTCATTCGTTCAGCGGGGATATGTAGGGCTTTCGCTTCCCAGTCAATATCAGCCCATTCAATACTAACCGCCTCAGAACTACGCAAAATGCTTAATAATTGCCATTCGATTAAAAGTGCGGTTGGTTTCTTCAAATCTGCGCCTTGCAATACTCTAAATAAACGTGGCAAGTCTTCCGGTGCAAGTGTCGGGTGATTCTTAGTTTCAATGTAAGTAAATTCATCATGAATTTTCCTAAACGGATTCTTAACTATTAAATCTTCATCCTCAGCCATTCTGAAAATCTGATTAATCGCAATGTTTATTTTGTAAAGTGTATTTGAGTTTTTTAACGGTGCAAGCGCGGGTTCAAAGGTTTTTAAATTTGCTTCATTAATCGGCAAATTCCCAACCTTTGAAAACAAGTGGAGTTCTACACGGCGAAAGGCCTCATTAATTGTTTGCGCTTTAAATTTGCCTTGTTTTAAGCGTTTATCGCGCCATTTCTCTGCCATTTCTGAAAAAGTGAGTTTCTTTTCCTCTACTGGGTTTTGTAATGTTTTTCGATAAGCAAGCGGATCAATATTTCTATAAATAAGCCCTTTGTATTCTTTCACCATTTCGCGGGCGAAAGTTAAAGAAAGTGTTGGATATTCTCCTAAGCTCATTTTCTTATATTTACCAGTAAAAAAATAAACAAAGTAAAAGGTTTTCGTTTTATTTGGTTTTACCCTAATCATTAAGCCGGATTCTTTTCCATCGTGCTTTGTGTATTCTTTCGCTTTGGGTTTTAAGGACTGTAAAAAAGTGTCTGTGAATGGTTTATTTAATTTCATGATAAAAAGCCTTTGTTTGATTAAAACTTAGCCGTTTTAACTCCCTCGAAAAACGCCCAAAAAGTGAGGGAGTAAATTAGGGAGTTAAAAACGGAAACAAAGACAAACATAGACCAACGAAAGAAACAGATTAAAGAAAATTAAATCATTGTTTTTACGTTGTTTTTTGACAAGAAAGACATTATTTGACAAGGCTCATGGCGGTGAGAGGGGGATTCGAACCCCCGATGCACTTTCGCACATACACGCTTTCCAGGCGTGCTCCTTCAACCACTCGGACATCTCACCGTTTTGAAGTGCGTGAAATATAAAGATTTATCTAAGATTAGTCAAGTTTTTTGAGCTAGAACATAAAAAATCCTTTTCCTTTTAGCTAAAATATAAACTTATCTCTTTTCTATCATCGTATTTTTATGCATATCAAATCACTCTTTTCTAAAAATGTGTTTTTGGCCGTAAAACCATTTAGCGCATTGAAAGAATCTTTCCGTGAAGGTTACGGAAAACAAAAATTGATTAAAGATATTATCGCGGGTCTCACCGTGGGCGTCATTGCGATTCCCCTCTCCATGGCCTTGGCAATCGCCAGCGGTGTTCCACCACAACACGGTCTTTATACCGCTATCGTAGCAGGTATCGTAATTGCGTTAACCGGTGGATCGCGTTTTAATATTTCCGGTCCAACCGCCGCATTTGTTGTAATTTTATATCCCGTCACCCAACAATTTGGGCTCAGCGGGTTACTCATGGCAACATTACTTTCGGGAATTATTTTAGTCATCATGGCGTTGTCTCGATTGGGACGACTAATTGAGTACATTCCTCTCCCCGTTACACTTGGCTTTACCTGCGGGATTGGGATCACCATCGGCACTCTGCAAATCAAAGATTTCTTAGGTCTAGAGATTGCTCAGATGCCACCTCACTATATTGAAAAAGTGCAAGCTATTTTGACCGCACTTCCGACGATTAACTGGGCAGACACCGCTGTCGGCGTGGTCACCTTATTTGTACTCACCCAATGGCATAAGCTTCGTTTACCCGTGCCAGGTCATTTACCTGCGGTCATTATTGGGACACTCATGGCATTAGCCTTAGGACAATTCGGTTTCTCGGTTGAAACTATTGGTACGGCATTCCAATATACCTTATCTGACGGTACAACAGGACATGGTATCCCTAATGTCTTGCCTGAATTTGCCTTACCTTGGAATATTCCTAATGCACAAGGTGACGTCATCAATTGGAATTTTGATCGCATACAAGATATCTTGCCTGCCGCCTTTTCAATGGCTGTATTAGGCGCGATTGAATCGCTACTTTGTGCGGTTATTTTAGATAACATGACGGATACCAAACATCATTCCAATAATGAATTACTCGCCCAAGGTTTAGGTAATATTATTTCACCATTCTTAGGCGGCATTACGGCAACCGCGGCAATTGCACGTTCCGCAGCCAATGTAAAATCTGGAGCGGTATCACCAATAGCCAGTGTAATTCATGCACTCTTAGTTTTATTCTCGTTATTATTCTTTGCGAATGCCCTGTCTTATTTACCACTCTCTTCTATGGCTGCATTGCTATTAATGGTAGCTTGGCATATGGCGAATGTACCTGAAATCATTCGTTTGGCGCGTCGCTCCACAAAAAACGAAATTGCTGTGTTGTTCACTTGCTTAATTCTCACTGTGTTATTTGATATGGTAATCGCCATCTCTGTCGGCGTATTATTAGCGAGCCTCTTATTTATCCGTACCATTGCAGAAATGACAAAAACGATTGAACAACCCGTTCCAGAAGATCTAAATGATGTGTTAGCTTATCGTATAAGTGGTCCATTATTCTTTGCTGCGGCAGATAAACTCTTTGCGGATTTGCACGATAAAACTGTACATACCGATCACGAGATAAAACATATCGTATTACAATGCGATGCCGTGACTGTTCTGGATACTGGGGGCATTCATGCACTCACCCACTTTGTACAACATATGTTGCCACATCAACAGATCTACTTATGCAATATGCAATTCCAACCACTCAGAATGTTAGTAAAATCTAACTCTGTGCCTGAATTGCAAAAAATTAACTATGGTACAGATTTACAAGATGTGTTTAATAAAATTCGTGAGTTTGAACAAGCAAATCCATAAAACACTAAAAAGCGTGCTAAAATAGGCACGCTTTTTTATCAATAAAAATAAAGGAATTCAGAATGCGTCCAAATAATCGTGAAAATCATCAGCCTCGTCCAATTAAAATCACCCGTAATTACACGAAACATGCTGAAGGCTCAGTATTAGTGGAATTTGGTGATACTAAAGTTTTATGTACGGCAAGTGTTGATGAAAGCGTACCGCGTTTCTTAAAAGGACAAAATCAAGGTTGGGTGACAGCAGAATATGGCATGTTGCCACGCTCTACACACAGCCGTATGCAACGTGAGGCCGCAAAAGGCAAACAAGGTGGACGCACCATGGAAATTCAACGTTTAATTGCACGTTCATTACGTGCCATGGTTGACTTAGAGGCTCTTGGCGAACGTTCTATTACCTTAGACTGCGACGTGATTCAAGCGGATGGCGGTACAAGAACAGCTTCTATCACTGGTGCAGCAGTGGCTTTATGTGATGCTATCAACGGTTTAATCGCTAACGGCACATTAAAAACCAATCCAATCAAAGGTCTCGTTGCTGCAATTTCAGTTGGAATTGTTGAGGGTGAGGCTGTATGTGATTTGGAATATGTAGAAGACTCAGCCGCTGAAACAGATATGAACGTTGTAATGATGGAAGATGGTCGCATGATCGAAGTGCAAGGTACTGCAGAAGGTGAACCATTCAGCCACGAAGAATTACTCACCTTATTAGGCTTAGCAAAACAAGGCTGCGAACAAATCTTCGCTGCACAACGTGAAGCATTAGGTTTATAGGAACAAAAAATGGAAAGCTACAAAATCGAATTTATTAAATTCGCGTTGAGTCGCCAAGTGCTCAAATTTGGTGAATTTACCCTAAAATCAGGTCGAAAAAGTCCTTATTTTTTCAATGCTGGATTGTTTAGTACTGGCGCAGATCTTGCTCGCTTAGGTGAATACTACGCGAAAGCAATTCAATCAAGTGCGGTCGATTTTGATGTCATTTTTGGACCTGCCTATAAAGGCATTCCGATTGCGACGAGCGTTTCCATTGCACTATTCAATCAATTTAACCGTGATACACCTGTTTGCTTTAATCGCAAAGAAGCCAAAGATCACGGTGAAGGCGGTAATTTGATCGGTAGCCCATTAACAGGCAATGTGTTGTTAGTCGATGATGTCATTACAGCTGGCACAGCCATTCGTGAATCCATGGCACTTCTTGAAGCCAATCACGCGAAATTAGTCGCTGTCTTTATTGCATTAAATCGTCAGGAAAAAGGCAAAGGGGAACTTTCTGCCATCCAAGAAGTGGAACGCGACTATCAATGCCAAGTGCTTTCCATTATTGATTTGGATGATTTAATGCAATTCATTGAAAAAGAACCCGATTATCAGCAATATTTACCTGCGATGCGGGCTTATCGTGAAAGTTATGGTGTGTAATTTATTACTTGAAAAATAAGAATAAAGCCATATTAATGTAAGGGCAGACATTAGCGTCTGCCCATTATTGTCAAAAGACCTTTTGACCGCACTTTAGGGGAAAAGAATGTATTTTTTTGGAAAGATTATCGGCGTTTTTCTCGGTTTTAAATGGGGGGGCTTTTTCGGCGCTATCGCTGGACTTATTTTAGGCTCCATCGCAGATAAAAAACTCTATGAGCTTGGTTCGGTTAACTCTAGCTTTTTTAAGAAAAAAACGACCCGACAAGCACTCTTTATGCAAACTACTTTTGCGGTACTTGGGCATTTAAGTAAATCCAAAGGTCGTGTGACGGAAGAAGATATTCAACTGGCGAATCAGTTGATGAACCAGATGCAATTAGATGAGAGCCATCGCAAACTCGCTCAAGAGGCCTTTCGTCGCGGTAAAGAAGCCGATTTCCCTTTACGCCAGGTGATTCGTGAATTCCGCATTGGATGTGGACAACGTGCTGACTTACTGAGAATGTTCTTACACGTGCAAGTGCAGGCTGCCTTTGCTGATTCTCAATTACATGAGTCAGAAAAAGAAGTGCTTTATGTGGTAGCCGAAGAACTTGGTCTTTCCCGTATGCAGTTTGAGCAAATGCTGGCAATGGAAATTGCGGCTCGCCAATTTACCCAAGGTGGATTCTATCGCCAATACCAACAAGGCGGTTATCAACAGCAAGGTGGTTACCAATACCAACAACAGGGCGGATACCAACAATCTTCAGGCCCAACATTAAGTGATGCTTATAAAGTATTGGGCGTGAGTGAAAGTGATGATCGCAATGCCGTAAAACGTGCATATCGTCGTTTAATGAATGAACATCACCCGGATAAATTAGTTGCGAAAGGCTTACCGCCAGAAATGATGGAGATGGCTAAAGAAAAAGCGCAACAAATCCAGGCCGCTTACGATTTAATTTGTAAAGTGAAAGGCTGGAAATAGTGCGTGTTATCCTCGCCCCTATGCAAGGGGTGCTTGATCCTTTCGTTCGCCAACTTCTAACTGAAGTGAATGAATACGATCTCTGCATCACCGAATTTGTCCGCGTGGTGGATCAACTCTTACCCGAAAAAGTCTTTTATCGTCTTTGCCCTGAACTCAAAAACCAGGGCTTTACCCCTTCTAAAACACCTGTTCGTGTCCAACTTTTAGGTCAACATCCGAACTGTCTTGCTGAAAATGCTAATCACGCCATTGAGCTTGGATCACATGGTATTGATTTAAATTGTGGCTGCCCATCCAAAACCGTTAATGGGAGCAACGGAGGAGCAGCACTTCTCAAACAACCTGAATTAATTTATCAAGCGACTCTAGCCTTACGAAAAACCGTACCTAGTCATTTACCTGTCAGTGTGAAAGTAAGATTAGGTTGGGATTGTACTTCACAAGCGTTTGAAATTGCTGATGCCGTACAACAAGGTGGCGCCACTGAAATCACTATTCACGGTCGAACTAAAGCCGATGGCTATCGTGTCGATCGCATCAATTGGGAAAAAATCGGTGAAGTGAGATCTCGCTTGACGATCCCTGTGATTGCTAATGGTGAAATTTGGCGCTGGGAAGATGGTCAAGCATGTTTGAAAGCGACCGGCTGCGAAGATCTAATGGTCGGGCGTGGTGCATTAAATATCCCAAACTTAAGCCTTGTACTCAAACAAAATTGCGAAAAAATGCCTTGGGTGGATATTCAAAAAATCTTGCAAAAATATGCGGAAATGGAAAATTTCCATGATTCCGGTTTTTATCATGTTGCCCGGATCAAACAATGGCTACGCTATCTCAATAAAGAATATCCTGAAGCAGACATCGTTTTTGAACGAATTAAAACCAGCAAAACTGCAGAAGATTTGAGAGAAAGACTCTGTCAGTGCTAAAAAAGCGCAGTCAGAATAGACGGCTTTTTTATCATTATCCCCACTCATACGATGAGTGCTTACACTCAAACAAAACTTGACCAAAATCAAAAAGCTATCATACAGAATCAGTAGAATCGATGAGGCATATACCACAAAAAAGGAGAAGTGCCTTATGAAGACTCGTCTATTGCTTTCTAGCTTACTTATCGCATTAAGCGCAACATCATTTGCTCAAACGCATAAAGCGCATTGGTCTTATAATGGAAAAGAAAGCCCTGAACATTGGGGTGATTTGCTCACCGAATATCAAACCTGTAAGCTAGGGAAGGTTCAGTCGCCTGTTAATCTCGAAGCTGATAACAGCATGAAAGTGGCAAATAAACCACTTAAGATGAATTATTTCCCTGCAGCTTATCAAGTAGAAAACAATGGACATACTGTGCAAGTCAGTGTTACACAAGAAAATGCACCATTTATTACGCTCAACAATAAACCATTTTATTTAAAACAATTTCACTTTCACACACCAAGTGAACATACCTTTAAACGTCAACATTATCCTTTAGAAATTCATTTTGTCCATCAAAGTGAAGATAAAGCATTAGCGGTTGTTGCCGTAATGGTCAATGAAGGTGAAGCTAATCCAGCATTAGCGCCAGTCGTTGAGAAAAAACTTACCGTTGGACAAAAAGAAAAATTGACTCAACAGATTGATATTAAAGCGCTAATGCCAAAAGAGATGGCACGCTTCCGCTTAAATGGATCTCTCACTACTCCACCTTGTAGTGAAAACGTGGCTTGGACCATTTTTAAATCACCAATTCAAGCAAGCAAGGCACAAATTGCTGCGATAGAAGAAATGGAAGGGAAAAACAACCGCCCAACGCAACCATTAAATCAGCGTGATGTGGAAGTTGAACAATAAATAAAAAATGCGTGGATAGTTTCCACGCATTTTTTATTCAGATTAGAAAGATTAAAGGTGAATGTTGCCATCATAGATATGAGTCGCATCGCCAGTCATATAAAGCGGTGAGCCTACGCCTTCCCATTCAATAAGCAAGCTACCACCAGGTAGATCAACTTGCACTTTGTTATCCAGTAAACCTTGCATCATCCCAACAGCTGCCGCTGCGCACGCCCCACTGCCACAAGCTTGCGTTTCACCAGCACCACGCTCATATACACGCAACTTAATGTGGTTACGATTGACGACTTCCATAAATCCAGCGTTTACCCTTTCAGGAAAACGTTCGTGGCTTTCTAAGAGTGGACCTAACTCTGCTACATTGGCCGTTTCAATATTATCCACTTGAACAACGCAATGTGGATTGCCCATTGATACTGCACCACAAAGCACCGTTTGAACATCGGTACGTAAAATATAGTTTTTTTCAAATTTGTTGGCTGTAAAAGGAATTTTATTCGGTTCCCAAATTGGTTCACCCATATTGACGCGAATTTGCCCATCTTCTTTTACCGTTAAAACCATTTTTCCTTTTTGTGTGCTTACTGCAATATCCTTTTTATTGGTCAGCCCTTTTAAAGTCACAAAACGCGCAAAACATCTTGCCCCGTTTCCACATTGCGATACTTCACTGCCATCTGCATTAAATATACGGTAATGGAAATCTAAATCTGGATCATAAGGAGGCTCAACAATTAAAAGCTGATCAAAACCAATGCCACGATGACGATCGGCTAAGCGTTTAATGGTTTCAGGGGTAAAATAGGCATTTTGTGTCACAGCATCAACAACGACAAAGTCATTGCCAAGGCCATGCATTTTGGAAAACTGCATGTTTCCTTCCTTGATTTGAAAATTTTTTGGCATTATAGAGAGCAATAAGCCGAATGGCAAATAGCCAGAATAGACAAAGTGCGGTCAAAAAACACTTTATTTTCTCTCCGCACTTTCATCATTACATCCAAGCGTTATTACGAATGATCCCTACTGCAATCCCTTCAATTTCAAAATGAGGTTGTTCTTCAAGATTCACCACTATCGGCTGAAACTCTTCATTTTCTGCATGCAGATAAATAACTGAACCTTTACGTTCTAGGCGTTTTACTGTTACTTCATCTTCAATTCTTGCGACAACAATCTGCCCATTTCGCACATCTTTTGTGCTATGCACGGCAAGAAGATCGCCATCTAAAATGCCGATATCTTTCATGGATTGACCATATACTTTTAATAAGAAATCAGCTTGTGGCTTAAACATATTGGCATCAACACGATAAGTACCTTCAATATGTTGCTCCGCTAAAATCGGTTCCCCTGCGGCCACGCGACCAATGAGTGGTAAGCCCTCTTCTTCCTCATCATTTGCACTGTCATCAATAATGCGAATACCGCGAGAAGCTCCAGCAACAATTTCAATTGCACCTTTGCGGGCAAGTGCTTTTAAGTGTTCTTCTGCCGCATTAGGGGATTTAAAACCTAATTCGCGAGAAATTTCTGCACGAGTAGGCGGCATACCCGTGGTTTCTAAATGGCGTTTTAAGAGTTCCAGCACTTCTTGTTGTCTGGCAGTTAATGGTCTCATATACACTCCTGTTACTTTATACAGAATAACTGTTAGTATATACAGAAAGATGGCAATTGCAACAACTATTTTCTAGTCATAAAAGTGCGGTCAATTTTTTTCATATTTTGCGTGTTCATCATAAATCTCAAATGTAAATTTTTAGAATTTGACTGGTCGAATGTGTTAAAATGCCAGACAATACCTAGAAATGTCTAACAAAAAGAGAATATTAATTATGTCTGGCATCGTAAGTACTTATCGTAAATTATTAGAATTACCGCTTTCGGTTCTAGTAAAAAATAATCCTATTCCCGCTCAACCCATCGAAGAGCTTCAACTCAATATCAATCAACCCATTCTTTACGTTTTACCTTATACCTCTCAAACTGACTTCGTGATTTTCCGTCGTAACTGTTTGAGCGTCGGTTTACCTGATCCAGCTGAAAAGAATGTGATTGATGGCGTAGCATTACCACGTTATGTCTATTTAGACGAAGGTCGCCGCTTTTTTAAATCAAAAGGCGCAAAAGATGAAACTGTCAAAGTCTTCAATAAATATTTAGAGTTGCACCGTGATGTTGCTGATTTAGATGTACAACTGATCCCTGTTTCTGTGCTTTGGGGGCGTTCACCAGGTAAAGAAGATAAAGCAAGCTTACCTAATCTTCGCTTATTAAATGGTCTTCAAAAAACCTTTGCGGCCATTTGGTTTGGACGTGATACTTTTGTGCGTTTTTCTCAAGCACTTTCTTTGCGTTACATGGTAAATGAGCACGGTTCAGATGAAAAAATTGCACAAAAACTGGCTCGCGTGGCTAAAATGCACTTTGCGAAACAACGCATTTCCGCGACTGGACCTCGTTTGCCAAACCGCGAAGCGATGTTTAATAAGCTCTTAAATTCTCAAGCAATTCAAAATGCGATTGAAGATGAGGCAAAATCAAAAAATATCAGCCGTGAGAAAGCCTATGCTGAAGCCGAAAAAATTCTTCATGAAATAGCGGCTAATGTAAGCCATTCAAGCCTTCGTGCGGCGGATCGTTTCTTACGTTGGTTATGGAACAAACTGTATTCTGGTATTGATGTACAAAATGCCGACCGAGTACGTAAATTAGCATTAGAAGGACATGAGATTGTTTATGTGCCTTGTCACCGTAGTCACATTGACTATTTATTGCTTTCTTATGTGCTCTATCACCAAGGTCTTGTACCGCCACACATTGCAGCAGGGATTAACTTAAACTTCTGGCCAGCAGGTCCTTTATTCCGTAGCTGGGGGGCATTCTTTATTCGCCGTACGTTTAAAGGTAACCGCCTTTACTCTGCAATCTTCCGTGAGTATTTAGGGGAATTATTCCACCGAGGTTATTCCGTCGAATACTTCATTGAAGGTGGTCGTTCTCGTACAGGTCGCTTGCTTGCACCGAAAACCGGTATGATGTCGATGACACTACAAGCGCTTCAACATAACCAAACTCGTCCAATTTCTGTGGTGCCTGTGTATATCGGTTATGAGCACGTATTAGAAGTAGATACTTACGCGAAAGAATTACGTGGCGCAGCGAAAGAAAAAGAAAATGCTGGCTTAGTTTTACGTGTGATTAAAAAATTACGTAATTTAGGTCAAGGCTTTGTGAATTTCGGTGAGCCAATCACACTTTCCAATTACCTCAATCACCATTATCCAGAATGGAAAGAGCAACATCATGAAGATAAACCACACTGGTTTAACCATGCAGTTGGATCGGTTTCTAATCAAGTGATGGTGAATATTAATAAAGCTGCTGCAGTCAATGCGATGAATTTAGTAGGGACCGCTCTGCTCTCTTCTCGTCAACGTGCACTTTCTCATGAGCAACTATTAGAACAACTATCTAGTTATCAAGAAATGTTAAAAAATGTACCGTATTCTACAGATGTGGTACTGCCAACTGATACACCAAAAGCGATGCTTGACCACGTATTAAGCTTAGATCGTGTGGGTGTGTTAGTTGAAAAAGATAACTTTGGAGAAATTATTCGCTTAGAACGTAATTCTGCTGTTCTTATGACGTATTACCGCAATAATATTCAACACTTATTTGTGTTACCTTCACTTGTTGCGAGTATCGTTTTACATTATGAAGCAATCCAAAAAGATTTATTATTGGATGCAGTACGTAAAATTTATCCATTCTTAAAAGGCGAACTCTTCCTTCATTTCAATGAAGAAGAATTAAATACACAAATTAAAGCCATTATTGATGAATTTGCGCGTCAGGATGTTATCCAAGCCAATGATAATTTATTATCTATCCACCGCGCTAAAGTTCGTATTTTACAACTTTGGTCTGCCGGTATGCGTGAAATCTTACAACGTTACTACATCACTGTGAGTATTTTACGTAGAGATCCTGGAATTGCTCGTGGCTTATTAGAAAAAGAAAGCCAATTAGTGGCACAGCGTCTTTCTGTATTACACGGTATTAACGCACCAGAGTTCTTTGATAAAGCGGTATTCTCAGCCTTCATTGCTAACTTAAAAGAAGAAGGTTATTTCGATGATGACAAAGAAAAATTACACGAACTAGCAACAATCTTAGAGCATTTAATTTCTAGCGAGATTTGCTTAACAATCAACGGCGCAGCAGATAAAGCAGATGAAGTTGAGATTGAAGTAGAAGAAGAGGATAAATCAAATAAAGATGAATAATCTTTACTGAAATAATAAAAGGGCGTGTTGAATATCCAACACGCCCTTTTCTTTATATGATTAATTCAACCAGAAATAATATCCTATTGTCGCGATAACGAGTATACACACAATATTTAAGATAAATCCAGCTTTAACCATATCGCTTTGGCGAACCTCACCTGTACCAAATACGATTGCATTTGGCGGTGTCGCCACTGGTAACATGAAGGCACAAGATGCACCTAAACCGATAATTAACGCAAGACCAATTTCCGGCATACCGAGAGATTGTGCGATAGAAATAAAGATTGGTACTAATAACGCCGCACTTGCCGTATTGGAAGTAAATTCAGTTAAGAAAATAATGAAGGTTGCGACCAATAAACCGATGAGGTAGTAATGTTGTCCTTGAACTAAGAATACAATACCGTCAGCTAACACTTTACTTGCGCCCGAATCTTTTAACACCGCACTCAAGGTTAAACCGCCCCCGAAAAGCATCAATACGCCCCAGTCAGTGCTTTCTTGGATTTGTTTCCAATTTGCTACACCGGTTGAACAAATAATGACAGCCGCAAGTAATGCGACGACGCTATCAAAACTACCGATATTTTTAGCAAGACCAAATACACCTGAAATGATTGGATTGATATAGCTACTGAATACCCAGCAGAGTGCAATCAAAGCAAAAATCACAAGCGTTAAAACGCGTTGGCCATTCATTTCAATACGTTCAAAGTTTTGTTCAAAATGTAAATTAAGTTTTGGTTTAAAGACAATGAAAAGTGTACCAATCATCAACGGCATCAAAATGAGCATAATTGGTAAGCCATACCATAACCAATCAGAGAAGGTTAAATGTAAGTTACTTGCAACGATAGCATTTGGTGGGCTACCCACTAATGTACCCATACCACCAATACTCGCACTATATGCAATCCCTAATAATACGAAGACATAAGTATTATGTTCTTTTTCTTTATCAAGTTTGCTTAAGATCCCCATCGCTAGAGGCAACATCATGGCTGCTGTTGCTGTATTACTCATCCACATAGAAAGGAAAGCGGTAATGGAGAAAAGATACATAATAGCTACAAATAAATTACCACGGGCCATCGCCATGATTTTATTAGCAATCATTTTATCAAGCTTTTGCATATGCAATGCTGTCGCTAAAGCAAAGCCACCAAAGAATAAGAAAATGGTAGGATCGGCAAACGCGACTAAAGCTTGCTTAGTTGTCACCAAATCAAGTGCAATCGCAAGTAATGGCACCAACAGAGCGGTTACTGTGACATGCAATGCCTCAGTTAACCAAAGAATCGCCACAAAGGCTAATAATGCTAAACCAGCATTTTCCTTAGGTGCGAAAGGTAAAGATTTTAATAAGATAAAAAAACAGGCTATCGCCAGCAGAAAGATAATCCCACTTTTATAATTTTTAGTTGTGTTTGTTTCGTTCATGAGTCCCTCCAAACTGATTACAAATGAACTATTTTCGATGTTAAATGAATGTTACAAACTTTCAACTAACAAATGTCTAAAATGTGATCTTGTTCAAAAAAATTTTAACAAAAAAAGTGCGGTTATTTCTAACCGCACTTTAAAAAGGTCAATAATTTCAAAATTATTCTTCTTCGACGTCTTCTAAATCTAATGCTTCCTGTGAAAGAATGATACCTGTTAAATCGGCATAAATATAATCTTCAGGGAAGAATGTTACACCACCAAAATTCACAGGAAGATCACTTTCACCATGATTATTTTCATCTGCACCAACTGGAATTGGGGCAAGCGCATGAATACCAATATCAATATTTTCAAGTTGTTGAATTTGACGCACTGCACCATAAACAATGATGCCCGCCCAGTCATTATCTGCGGCAAGTTGTGCAAGCTCTGCATCAATTAAAGCACGACGTACTGCACCACCACCATCTACGACAAGCACTCTGCCTTCACCATTTTCTTCAAGGATCTCGGCAATTAATCCATTATTTTCAAAACATTTTACTGTCGTCACTTTGCCGTAGAAATTGCTGACGCCACCAAAGCTAGAAAAAATTGGCTCAACCACATCTACTTGATCAGCATAAATATCACAAAGTTCTGAAGTATCGATATACATAATGTACCCCTTGTCATTAAAATTTTTTCTCTAGTATAAGCCGATTTAGCCGATAAGCAAGCCTAAACTAAACAAGATATTGATAAATAAAGAAATCATTGACATCTGAGCCAACATCGGACGCAACACTGCGGGCTCTTTGCTTCGATAAACAAATAATGCGTGTTTTAATAACAATGGAAATGCCAATAAAAATAAGAAATGCCAAGGACTAAATGCTGTTGAGGCCGCAAATAGCACATAACATAAAGCGGCAACGCTTAATAAAACACAGTGATAAATGCGTCCTTTCTTCGGTCCAATACGTACCACCAAGGTATTTTTCCCGACTTTCGCATCTTGCTCAATATCACGTAAATTATTGATATTTAAAACGGCTGTTGCTAATAAACCAGAGCCCAGTGCAGGTAAAGTAATTAAGCTATCAATGCTGTGAATTTGTAGATAATAAGTTCCACCTACACCTAATAGTCCAAAAAAGAGCAAAACAGACAAATCGCCTAAACCTAAATAACCATAAGGTTTAGCGCCTACGGTATAAGTAATGGCAGCAATAATGGCAAGAATACCCAAACCAGCAAAGGCCAATAAATCAGTAAGACTTTGATATGCGATACCAATTAAGAATGCACCTGAGAAAAACGCCCCCACCGCCATTAAAATTAAGCCCCATTTGAGCTCATTCGCGGAAATTGCACCTTGCTGAATACCACGTAAAGGCCCAATACGTTCTTCGGTATCTGACCCTTTTTGATGATCACCATAATCGTTAGCAAAGTTAGAAAGTACTTGCAATAAAATGGTAGTAAGCAAGCAAAGTAACATCACGGTGAGATTAAAACTTTCTTTATCCGCCCAATATGCCAATGCTGAACCAGTAAAAATAGAAGCTAATGCCAAAGGCAAGGTTTTTGGGCGAGCGGTTTCCCACCACATTTTCAATTTATGATTTGTCATTTTTTTTGACCGCACTTTTGATTACAATAAAGGGCGTATTCTACACGGAAATTGCCTTTTTATGAATGATTTAACACTGACTCTTCACCCAATTGCGGTGATTCACACGCCTTACAAAGAAAAATTCTCGGTACCACGACAGCCAGATTTAGTACAGGATGGCATTGGTATTGTGGAACTGCTCCCCCCGTATAATTCGCCAGAGGCAGTGCGAGGCTTAGAGCAATTTAGCCATCTTTGGCTTATTTTCCAATTCGACAAAGTACCCCATGGGAAATGGCAATCTACTGTTCGCCCCCCTCGTTTAGGCGGCAATCAACGTGTCGGTGTATTTGCTTCACGCGCCACACATCGCCCAAATCCGCTAGGCTTATCCAAAGTTGAGTTACGCCAAGTGGAATGTATTCATGGGCGTGTTTTTCTGCATTTGGGATCCGTGGATTTGGTCGATGGCACACCGATTTTTGATATTAAACCTTATATTACCTATGCTGATAGCGAACCTGAGGCAAAATCAAGTTTTGCGCAAGAAAAACCACTTGCAAAATTAAGCGTAGAATTTACAAAAACCGCCCAAAGCGCGGTTGAAAAATATCACAAAAACCGACCGCACTTAGCGAGATTCATTACGGAAGTGATCGCACAAGATCCCCGTCCCGCTTATCAACAAGGTAAAGAAACCGATCGTATTTACGGTATTAGTCTGTACGAATTTAATATTAAATGGCGTATTAAAGCAGGGACAATAGATTGTGTCGAAATTCTGGATATCCAAAAATTAAAAGAACAAAAAAGCTGACTTTCGTCAGCTTTCTTTTATTACCTTAATCATCTCTAATCCGGCAATGCATTTATCACAGCTTTGACGAGCGTTGCCAATGGAATCGCGAAGAATACCCCCCAGAATCCCCATAACCCGCCAAAAATCAGCACTGAAATAATGATGACTAAAGGGTGTAAATTAACGACTTCAGAGAATAAATACGGTACCAACAAGTTTCCATCGAGAAGTTGACTCACCGCAAAGGCCACAATTAAATACCAAAACGTTGGGGAAATGCCAAACTGGAACATCGCCACTAACGCAACAGGAATCGTCACCAATACCGCGCCGATATAAGGCACTAATACAGAAAGCCCAACGGCAACAGAAAGCAAGAGTGGATAATTTAAACCAAAGCTTAAAAAGATGATGTAAGTCACCACACCGACAATCAAAATTTCCAACAACTTACCATGAATATAATTCGCAATTTGTTGCTGCATTTCATTCCATACTCTTGATGCCAAAATACGATTTTTAGGCAAAAATCGGCTCACACCCGCAAGAAGTTCGCTTTTATCTTTCAGCATAAAGAACATCATTAATGGCACTAAAAATGCATAAATACCCAGTGATACCAGGTTCATTAATGAACTAATCGACAATTTCACTGCAGACTCGCCATAGCCCAAAATCTTCGCACGAGCGGCACTGAAAAAGGTATCAATCATGGTGTAATCAATGAGTTCAGGATAATGCTCAGGAAGGGCTAACAACCATTCATGTAACTTATTGAACATGGCTGGCAAATCGCTTAATAAGGAAATGGTTTGATTCCATAATGTTGGCACAAGCCCGAAGAAAATTAATAACGCCAAGGTTATAAATCCACCAAAAATGACTAGCGTAGCGAGCATTCGAGGAAATTTTAATTTTTTCGTTAGAAAATTAATCGGCATTTCCAATAAATATGCTAATACAATGGCAATCAGCAAGGGGGCGATTAAATCACTAAAGAAATAAATCGCAATAAAGCCAAACAACAAAATGGCAAGTAGCCCCATCGCCTGTGGATCGCTTAAGCGACGGCTATACCAATTTTTTAGCATTTCTAACATAAAGTCTTCCTAAACAAGTATTTTTTGTCATTATAAGTTAAAATTTGAATCAATCCTATATCCACTCATTCAACATAAAATAGAAGGAAACGTTATGTCTGTGACGATTTATCATAATCCGCGCTGTTCAAAAAGCCGTGAAACCTTAGCTTTATTAGAAGAAAAAGGCATTCAACCGACGATTGAACTTTATTTACAACAACACTACTCTGTTGAAGCATTGCAGCAACTGGCTAATAAATTAGGATTAGATGATGTCAGAAAAATGATGCGTACCAAGGATGAGCTTTATCAATCATTAGGGTTAGATAATCCTGCATTAACGAATGATGATTTATTAAAAGCCATCAGTGAAAATTCAGCCCTATTAGAACGCCCGATTGTGGTAAAAGGTGAAAAAGCTAAAATTGGACGACCGCCTGAAAGCGTACTCACCATTTTGTAATTCTATTCATTTTCGCTATAATGACTTGCCGTGAACGACTTCACGGCAATTTTTTAGAGGTAAATATGACAAAAAAAACAAAAAGTGCGGTTGAAAATCAGCCCATTTATCAACACACCAAAGGTGTCGTGAAAGATAATGCCGTGATGGCACTATTACACGACAAATTATTCCGCCAACGCGTTGAGAAAAAACGTAAAGGTAAAGGCAGTTACCAACGCAAAGCAAAATATGCGAGCAATTGGTTTGAAAAGCCCGATGATAAAGTTTTTGATTTCAGAAATTTTATCATCGGGTTTTTCGTTTCAATTTCAGTATAAAAAAATAACAAACAGAGGAAGTCTATATGTCAATCAAAACAGAAGTTTTATTTAACAATACTTGGAATGTCCGTATCAGTGATCCGGGTGAAGAAGGGGCTAAAAGCCACTTTTTTGAAACCATTTATCTCACTCTCACGGCTTATTTTGAAGGCGAAAATGTGCGTTATGAATTTGTGCGTAAAGTAGAAGATCAAGTAAAAATCAAACGCTCATTTACAGAATTAAGTGAGTTATTCAAATTCTTAGGGGATTATCTGGATCCGGTTTCTCTCGGTAATCTTGGTGTAAAAATTGGTAACTTAGGCGTAAAAGCTGAATAACATCTCTACCAATAAAAAAAGTGCGGTCAAATTGAACCGCACTTTTTATTTCTCAACTCATATTATTGTGCAAGTAATACACTTAATGCAGAATACAAGGATTGAGCCGCTTCATTTGATAATGCCTTGCCATCTTCATCAGTGATCACGACCGCACTTTGTTTACCTACTGCGGAGATTTGCATTTGGTAAACACCTTTTTCTAGATTAGGCGGATTCACACCTAAACGTAGCCACTCTTGTTTATCCAATGGTTTATATTTTAACTCGCGATAGCCACGGCCTGCCGATTCCGATGTGGCTTTAAAGCCTAATTTAGGTAAAGTCGAACCTAAACGTTGCCATGCTTGACCAAAGCTTGCATCCATACCCAATGCCATTCTGCCATTCGTATCAGTAATTAAACCAGATTGGAAAGGTCCTACAGAAGCACTACTTAAATCTTGTTGTTGCTTGTTATAAGCACTAGTGAGCGCCGAAACAAAACGGTTTAAACGATCAGATGCATAGCGCTGCTTATCAGCTTGATTTGGCGTATAAATCACACCATCACGACGCATTTGTTCTACAGAAACCGCTAACGCACTTGCATCTTGCGCCGTAACTTGTTCAATTTTATAACGGATCTCTGTATTGGCTTTATCATCTGCACGACCCGTTGGCGCCCAATCGCTAATTAATACCGCACCATTTAAAGTTGAATTCGTGCCTTCTTCTTTCAATAAACGCTCAATTTGTTTGAGATTATAAAGCTCTGCTTGTGCATCCGTATAAACAATTAATGCACGTTCGCCATCAAATTGTGTTAAAGAATTTTTGATAATCGCTAATGGGGTTGAAGGTGGACGAATATCCACGCGTTCTTTTTTCGCATTAAGCTGAGGAAGTTCATAAGTCGGATCGGCTTGCGGCAATGTTACACCACCACTTGCTAAAGGAGAAAAGCTCGGTATTTCACGATCAGAATTTTGATAAGTGTCATTAGCCGTCTGCATTTTTTCTACGCTGTTTGAACACGCCGATAACAATGCTGAAGCGACTAAACTCAGTACGATTTTTTTCATTCCTTAAATCCTTCAATAAAAATAATTAAAATAATGACCGCTCTTTGACAAATAAAAAAGTCGAAAGTTTAAAGGGCTGTAAAAACAACCCTTTAATTCATTAAATTAAGCCAGCAACTTTTAATGCTTCTTCTACTTTTACTTGCGCTCTTTCGCTTAACACAGTAAGTGGTAAACGTAAGTGTGGAGTCTTAATTAAACCTAAACGATATGCAGCCCATTTAACTGGAATTGGGTTTGATTCAATAAATAAATCTTGATGTAAAGGCATTAAACGTGCATTAATTTCTTCCGCTTTCGCAAAATCGCCCGCTAAAGCATAACGACACATCGAGGCCATATCTTTTGCAGCAAGGTTATTTGTCACAGAAATAACACCCTCTGCGCCTAATTTTATCGCTTCTAATCCTGTGGCATCATCTCCACTTAATACAATGAAATCTTTACCGGCTAATTCTTTAATCGCTGTAATGCGAGTTAAATCGCCTGTTGCTTCTTTAATCCCTACAATATTCTCAATTTGAGACAAACGTGCGACGGTTTCAGGTTTCATATCACTACCGGTACGACCTGGTACGTTATAAAGAAGTTGTGGTAAATCCGTGCATTCTGCAATCGCTTTAAAATGTTGGAACATGCCTTCTTGAGTTGGTTTATTGTAGTAAGGAACAACAGATAAACAACCTGCAACACCGCTATCACGTAATAATTTTGTCATCACAATGGCTTCACTCGTTGCATTAGCACCGGTACCAGCAATGATTGGAATACGTCCTTTTGCTAACTCAACCGTCTTTTCAATCACTTTCACATTTTCTTCAATACTTAATGTGGCGGACTCTCCTGTTGTACCCACAGATACAATCGAATCTGTACCTGCATTGATATGAAACTCGATAAGTTTTTCTAATGTTTCAAAATCAATGTTTCCGTGGTTATCCATCGGGGTTACTAAAGCAACAATACTGCCTGAAAATAAGGGGGTTTGCGTAGTCATAAGGCACTCCATTTACATCTATTTTGCGTTTTGACAATAACATTTGAAAATATCTGGTTATAATCGCTAAAATAGCTTGAATTTACAAATCATTTTTTACATTTTTAAGGATTTTTTATGAAAACATTACAAGCGGGTGACTTAGCACCGCAATTCACCCTTTTAAATCAAGACAATCAGCCAATTTCACTTAGCGACTTTAAAGGCAAAAAAGTACTTGTGTATTTTTATCCCAAAGCCTTAACACCAGGCTGTACAACTCAAGCCTGCGGTTTACGTGATGCTAAAAGTGAGTTAGAAAAATTAGGTGTGATTATTTTAGGCATCAGCACAGATGCGCCAAAAAAACTGGCTCAATTTGTTGAGAAAAAGTCGCTCAATTTCACCTTGCTTTCTGATGAAGATCACCAGGTTGCCGAGCAATTTGGTGTATGGGGTGAAAAGAAATTTATGGGACGCACCTATGACGGCATTCACCGTATTAGCTTCCTCATTGATGAACAAGGCAAAATTCAACATGTTTTTGATAAATTCAAAACAGGCGAACATCATCAGGTTGTCTTAGATTACCTGCAATCCCTTTAAATCCCCTCTCAAAACAACCGCACTTTCTATAATTTACCTCAAAGTGCGGTAAAAAAAACAGCCATTTTTCTAATTTATATTTACGCTCTGTTTTCCATTTGATAGAATTCTCAATCTAATTGAAATTCATTATCAATTCATTTTGTATTCTTTATTACACATAAAAGGACTATCAGATGCCAAAACTTTTTGAGTTTTTAGAACAATATAGTGATTACATTATTATCGGGCTTTTACTTCTTATGAGCGTAATTATGCTTGCTACTGTAATTGAGCGCTTTATCTTTTTAAGCCGTATCAATGTCGCTAAATATTCCAATATCCATTCGCTTGAAATTGATTTAAATCGCAATATGACGATCATTTCAACAGTTGGTGCAAACGCACCTTATGTGGGCTTGTTAGGAACAGTAATTGGTATTTTGTTAACCTTCTATCAAATTGGTCAAGCTGGAGGTGATGTCGATGCTGGCGCAATCATGATGCACCTCTCTCTTGCATTAAAAGCAACCGCACTAGGTATTTTAGTCGCGATTCCATCTATGATGTTCTATAACGGCTTAGGTCGTAAAGTAGAAGTTAACTTATTGAAATGGAAAGTATTAAACGCTCAAAAAGATAAGGAATAATCGTGAAAAAATTTGATGAAATCAATATTATTCCTTTCATCGACATTATGTTGGTGCTATTAGCGATAGTGTTGATCACCGCATCCTTTATTTCTCAAGGAAAAATTCAAGTCAATGTGCCAAAAGCCAGTTCAACGGTCGCATTCAAATCAGATGAATTAGCCAAATTATTGACCGTGACGGCAGATAAACAACTTTATTTTAATGACAAACCTATCTCGCAAGAAGCACTTGAAAAAGAGATTGCAGGTTGGAATAAAGATCAGAAAGTGACATTAAAAATTGATGCAGAAGCCTCTTTCCAAGATTTTGTGACGATTACTGACATGTTATCGAAAAACGAAATTAAAAATGTCGCGATTGTTTCGATGAAAGATAAAGGCGCTTCGAGCAAAAATTCGCCAGCAGTGGGAGGCGTCGGAGTAGGGCATAAACAATGAACAGCCAACAAGCTAAACGATCACTATTAGGCTTGCTTATTTCTCTATTAATTCATGGTGCCATTGTAGGCGCATTGCTTTGGAACTGGCATAAGCCAAGTGAAGCTGCAAGTAATGCTACAGGTGAAACATCTACAACGATTTCGATGGAAATGATTCAAGGAATGCGAGTAGAAGAACCAGCTCCTGAGCCAGAACCTGAACCTCAACAGGCAGAACTGGAACCTGAAAAACAGGAAGTCGTTGCGGATCCAACGAAAAAACCAGAACCCGAGAAGAAAAAAGAACCTGAGAAAAAGCCAGAAAAACCAATAGAAAAGCCGAAACCAAAACCGAAAGAGAAGCCAAAGGAAAAACCTAAAAATGAGGTAAAAGCAGAGAAAGCGGTAGAAATGCCGAAGAGCTTACCGATTGGCGATAAGAATATTAATTCAACGGCTACGGCAAATTCTAAAGCAACGACCACAGGTCAACCTGGTGCAAATGGCGTTCAAGGTGGCTCAGGTACCAATACGGATGAGCTAAATGCTTACCGTGCGGCTATTCGACGTGAAATTGAACGGCACAAACGCTATCCTGCTCGTGCGAAGATGATGCGTAAACAAGGTGTTGTGAGCGTGAGTTTTAGCGTAGGGGCAGATGGCTCCTTATCAGGAGAACGAGTAACGAATTCCTCTGGAGATGAAAGCTTAGACAACGCAGCACTGGAAGCGGTGAGAAGTGCAAGACCTGTTGGTCCAAAACCCGCTGGATTTACCTCTTCAGTCAGTGTGCCAATTAGCTTCACCATTCAATAGATAAATAAAAAGGCGAACATCATGTTCGCCTTTTCTTTTGCTAATCTTAATTAGCCCATACCGTATTTTTTCAATTTCTTACGCAATGTACCACGGTTAATGCCGAGCATGTTCGCTGCACGAGTTTGGTTACCGCGGGTGTATTGCATAATCATATCTAACATCGGGTGTTCAACTTCCGCTAATACTAATTCGTAAAGATCATTCACATCTTGACCATCTAATTGTGATAAGTAATTGCGTAAAGCTTGTTTTACTGAATCACGTAATGGTTTGTTTGTTACTTGTGATTGAGAGTTTAAAACTGAAACGGTTAACGCTTCAGACGGACTACGTTGTTGTTCTAACATTTTTCTTTATCCAAAATTGAATTTAAAAAATCTTCCAGCACAATTAACTGCTCTTTCGGTTCATTAATTGCGTTAAAAGTCTGTCTAAAAACGGAATCGGGTTGAATTCCCTGTAAATACCAAGCCACGTGCTTACGGGCTATTCGATAGCCTTTTTGCTCACCATAGAACTGATGAAGTTCCTGAATATGACGCAAAATATGACCGCACTTTTCACGTAAACTTGGTGTTTGAATTATCGTATCATGTTCTACTAGTGCTTCCACTGCTTGGAAAAGCCATGGATTGCCTAGTGCGGCACGACCGATCATTATTGCATCGGCACCTGTGTACTCAAGTACCTTTTTCGCTTTCGAGGCAGAATCAATATCACCATTCGCAATAACAGGAATTGAAATTGATTGTTTGACTGCTCGAATATTGTCGTATTCCGCTTCCCCTTCAAATAAGCATTCTTTCGTCCGCCCGTGAATAGTTAAAGCCTGAATACCAGATTGTTCTGCAATTTTGCCGATTTGCACACAGTTTCGGTTTGCCTTATCCCAACCTGTGCGAATTTTTAACGTCACAGGCACATCAACGGCATTCACCACTTCTTTTAAAATTTTTTCCACTAAATCAGGAAATTGAAGCAGTGCAGAGCCCGCTAATTTTCGATTTACTTTCTTTGCGGGACAGCCCATATTGATGTCGATAATTTCAGCACCATAGGCTACATTAATTGCTGCAGCTTGGGCCATTTCTAAAGGGTCAGAACCTGCGATTTGCACCGCATTTAATCCCAACTCTTCACTATGTGCTAAACGAAGTTTCGATTTCTCTGTATGCCAAACTTGTGGATTGGTGGACATCATCTCTGAAAACGTTAATCCTGCACCATAATGGGCACATAAACGTCGAAAGGGCTGATCCGTGATACCTGCCATGGGTGCCAATAAAATACGATTTTTTAATTCGTAAGAACCAATTCGCATTTTATGTTATCCCCAATTACAAGTCCTATCTCCATCAAGTCAAGCCACAATAGCAACCGACAAGGGGTGCTATATTACGCATTTTTCTTTTTTTTGCAAAGTTAATTTTGTTCAAAAAATGCACTTTTTTTAATTGACAAAAAGAAATTAAGCCGATTTTAATTTACCTGTAATACGGCACCATTCCTCTTTCACTGCAACAGGATCTAAATCAAAGGATTGTGTATAAGCATCACATACCGATTGTGCTTGTGTTTCTAAAATACCCGATAATCCTAGCCCCCCCCCCTCTTTCACTAATTGAGAAATAATCGGGTAAAGTTCTTTTAATGGACCTGCAAGAATATTCGCCACAACGACATCTGCTTTTAAATCTACTGGTTTATCATCGGATAAGAAAAGCTGAAGACGGTCTGCCACACCATTTTGTTCCGCATTATTACGACTGGCAAGAATCGCCTGTGGATCGATATCAATACCAATCGCATTTTTTGCGCCTAATTTAAGGGCCGCAATAGCAAGAATTCCTGACCCACAACCAAAATCGATGACAGTTTTGCCTGTTAAATCTAAACCATCTAACCACTCTAAACAAAGTGCAGTTGTCGGGTGGGTACCTGTCCCGAAAGCTAAACCAGGATCAAGCATTACATTAACGGCATTTTGATCTGGCACTTCACGCCAGCTTGGACAAATCCATAAGCGTTTGCCAAATGACATTGGGTGGAAGTTATCCATCCATTCACGTTCCCAGTCTTTATCCTCGATTTGCTCAATTTTGTAAGCCGTATTTTCATCTAGATGATGTGCTTGTTTTAGCAGGCTCACAATTTCATTCATATCGGTTTCTGCATCAAACAAGGCGATCACATCGGTATTTCCCCATAAACGCGTTTCGCCCGGGAGTGGTTCAAAAATCGGCGTATCTTGGCTATCCATAAATGTCACCGAAACTGAGCCAATTTCTTCTAAAAAGTCGCTAATTTTCTCAGCTTTTTCATTTGTACTATTTAAGCGAATTTGAATCCACGCCATCTTATCTTCCTTTTAATTAATTTCTTTATGTAACCATTTCGGTAATAAACTTACGCCTAGGGCTGAAGCCACAATAATGATAATCCCAAGCGCTGAAACAAGTGAAACCTCTTCATTGAGCAATAATACTGCCAAAAAGACACCAAAAATCGGCTCAAGTGCGGTCAAAATTCCCGAGATTTTTGCATCCACTGAATTTAAGCCTTTATTCCATAACCAAAAGGCAAACCAACTGCATGCTACACCAAGGTAAATCAAACCGAAGAAACCAAGCCAGTTAAAATGGATATCCCAGTTTTCAGTCATCAATAAAGTAAATGGCAGCATGGTGATGGTTGCTAACACAATCGAAATGGATGTATAGGCTTGTGCTGAAACCGTTGCCACCACTTTTTTCGTCCAACGTAAACAACAAGCAAACACAATACTTGCTGCCACCACTAATGAGCAACCCAATAAACTAATTTCACTTGAGCCTTCATTTCCTTGCCCACCTAAAATTAAAATGGCTACGCCTAAAAAGGCAAACGCCCCACACAACCAATGATACCATTTCGCACGATCTTGGAAGAAAAAATGCCCAATAAAAATCACACATAATGGTTCTAATCCAATCATGGTTGTGGCACTCGCTGCGCTTGTATATTTTAAACCAATGAATTGCAGCAAAAAGGTTGCGGTATAGTTGAAAAAACCTAGCCACCAAAGCTGTTTTCGCATAGGTTTAGACACGCCTTTCCAACGACGAAAAAAGAGTGGCATCACAATAATCGCCGCCATTAATAAACGGGCTTGGATCATTAAAATGGTGTCCATCATTGTAAAGGTGTATTTAGCGGCAACAAAGGCACTACTCCAAATAAACAATGCGAGGATCTGGTAAATCATAAAGTGCGGTCCATTTTTACTGTTTTTTAGCGCCGAATTGATTGCCCAAAATAAACGCAATCAATCCAAATACAAGCGCCGGTACAATAGCATTAAAACCAAATAATTTGACACCAAATTGAGTCAGCAATACAAAACTGCTTAATCCCACCACCATTGAGCTTATTGCACCTGCTGCATTTGCTTTATCCCAATAAATGCCTAATACAATCACCCAAAGGAATGCTGCTTCTAATCCACCGAAAGCAAACAAATTCAACCAAATAATCATATCAGGTGGATTAAGTGCTGCGAGAATTAGTAATGCTGATAAAATCAGTGTGATGACTGATGAAATACGGCTAATTCGTTTTTCATTCTTCGCTGCTTCAGGTTTACTTGCAAGATATAAGTCTTTAACAAAGATTGAAGAGGATTGAATCAGTTGTGCATCAACTGTGGACATAATCGCTGACATCGGCGCCGCTAAGAAAATCCCTGCAACAATTGGTGGAAGCACTTCCAACATTAAGGTTGGAATGACTTTATCTGATACCGTTAAATCAGGCACCACCGCACGACCTAAAGCGCCCGCCAAATGCATACCAAACATAATGACTGAAAGGACAACCGTGCCAATGAGCATGCCTCGATGTAAGGCTTTACTGTCTTTGAAAGCCATACAACGCACGGCTGTATGTGGTAAACCAACCACACCGAAACAGACTAAGATCCAAAACGATGCCATAAATTGAAAATCTAGCATCTCATTCGGGCCGTAAGGACTCACTAAACTCGGATCAATTTCAGTTAATTTATTGACCGCACTTTCTACGCCACCGAGATGGTAAATAACGCCCACTAATAGCACGATTGTACCCAAAATCATTACCGTACCTTGAATTGTATCGGTTAATACGACGGCTCGGAAACCACCAATAAACGTATAAATACCAACCGTTAAGGCAAAAATAAGCAAGGCGTGAGTATAAGGAATCCCTATCGTCGTTTCGAGCAATCTTGCCCCACCAATAAATTGCACAACCATGGCGGCAAAAAAGGCAAGCAACAATGCTAGACTGGAAATCCAAACGAGATATTTATTTTTATAACGATAGAGAAATAAATCATTAATAGTAAGCGCATTAGTTTCGCGAGAAAGTAAGGCAAACTTTTTACCTAATGCACCTAAGGCTAACCACACCGCCGGCACTTGGATCATGGCGAGTAATACCCAACCTAGCCCATATTTATACGCTGCTCCAGGTCCACCAACAAAAGAACTGGCACTGGCATAAGTGGAAGCCGTTGTCATCGCAAGCACAAAGCCCGTCATGGAGCGATTTCCTACATAATATTCCGTAAGGAAATCACCTTTACTACGTTTTACATAAGCAAATAATGCTGCACCAAAGATAAAGACTAAGTAGATGACCAAAGGGAGAATAATACCTAAATTCATTATTTATTCTCCTTTGACTCAACATCTAGCGGGATATCTAAAAAGACAATTTTGACAATCCAATACCCAATGACCACAAACAAAATGGGTAAATAAATACAAGATAATTCAAACCATAACGGAAAACCTATCGGCCCGGGTGAATCTTTCGGGAGATAAGCGCACACACACCACCCAATCACATAAAAAATTGCTAAACCTAATGCCCAGCGAGCTTCCTCAGCCGCTTGTTTATACCGCTGTGATAAATCCATTATGAACTCCCCCGTTAGAATGTTTTACCCATTTCAAGGAAAATACGATTTTTGTCGTAGCTATAAAATGGGTGATTACTTGAAACTCGTTGATAAGACCACGTAATTTTAGGCGTGATTCCCCAGAAGTAAAGATTTCTATGCCATAATGTTACTACAGATTGATATTCATTATTTTTCTGACGAATATTGAATAAATCAGCACCTTTGTAAGTTCTACGTGCATACGCAAGAGAAATGCGGGTTGAAATACCCCATCCCCACTCTTGTCCCCAACCTAAACGGAGATTTTTACGTTGATAAGCATTGTCTTCATCTCGTGTATTTTCACGATTATAATCAGCGCCTACGAACCAAAATTGACCACTCTTAGGAAAATAAGATAACGTATTTGACCAAAGATAGTTATTGCCATTCAAGTGTTTACGAGTGGTATAACGCTGTTCACCATATTCAAGTGCGGTTGAAATTTGCCACTTTTCATTCAGCCAATAGGTTAAATCTAAACGAGCACCTGAATTTTTCGAATACTGTTTCATTGACTCACTACCCGAGGAACCTCCTGCATACCATCGTCTTTCTGTAAATGGCATTACTGACATCTCGAAACGCGCGGTTTGATAACCTAATCCAGCGCCAACTCTACCATTAAATTCATTATATTTTTTATTATCCCAGTAATATTTTCCACCTCCTTCAATAGAAAATTTAGTGAAATAATTATGGGGTAATGACCATTTTTTCTCTGCTTCTGCAAAATAAGAAAAACCTGTTGCACTTTCACGCTCCCAGGCATTCCAATTTCCAATGCGAGTACCTGCTTTTGGTGCATTGTTAATATTACTTTCGTTTAAGAAACTCAGACCACCTTGAAACTTCCACTGATCTCGGCGGTTAAGTGCCGAAAGATATTGGTCAATCATGGCGATAGACTCGGGTGAAACTTGTTCAGCTCTCAGTTTTTGGAATTGATCTTTGGCCGCCTCATTATCATTGTTTAAAAAGAGTGTTTGTGCTAACTGATAACGTAACGGCAGGATGGTCGAATCTTGAGAAAATAGAGTACGATAACGAGTTACCGCCTCCGAAAAACGACCATTTTCGCGAGCATTAATTGCATTTGCCCAATCAAGTAAAAATGGATCTTGTTTAGGCAAATTTTGATACAACGGCAATAAGAGTTGAACGGCTTCACCGTTATTTTGCAACACTGCAGGAATCAATCCACGTACGATCAAATCAGGATGTTTTGCCAATTCTTCTTTCGTCATAGAAAGTGTATGTTTATCGTCACGTTTTTCTGAAATTTGTGGCTTTTGAGTGGATAAGTCTGGTTTCGCAAGCTGAAGCTGATCATCAAACCGCTCATCCCGAGGTTGTGGAGACTTCTCTGCAGCAAAAGAGAATGAACTAAGCAACAATGAGGAGCTTAAAAATAAAACAAGTTTCGATTGTGAAGTCATTTTTATTCCTATAAAGAAAAATAAAGCAAGCCAAAGGCTTGCTTAAAAATTTACAAAAATTTTCTAATTTTTTCTAGCACCAAAAACACCAAATTTATCATTTCCTTGATAAGTTCCGGCTACTTCGTCTGCATCTTTTCCATAGAAGCCTCCTTCAACCTGAACACCTTGGCTATTTGTTCCACTAAATTGATTGCCTTGAATTTTGGCAGATAAGGAAACATCATCAAAATGTACATTAGGAGAAAGAGCTCCCCCTGCAATCCCATTTGATACAAGAACGTCCTTATAGCCTGTTTTGGCTAAAGAAATTGTTCCATTTAATGTTTTATCTGCGAAATTAGCCGTTAGTTTTACGAATGATAAGTTAGAATCTAAGTAATCAGCTCGCTTCTCTACATGCATACCATTTCCAGTATAATTTGCAGTACCTGATTGTGGCATTTCTGTCGTTGGATTTACACCAAATGCGACATAATAATCAGAACCTAAAGCAGGCTCCGTAAATTTTCCCCAACGAATATTTTTATAGTTTTTGCCACTAATAGAACGCAATTCAGGATAATCAGCCTGTAGCACTTCTTTCTCATTAGTTCCAATGACTGGACGTTCGTAATACCCTGATGGAATAATTTCAATTTCTTGACCTTCAACATTAACGAGATTCACGTTATTGTCATCATGTATTTGTCTTTCAATTGTGGTAACTACTCTAGTTTCTTTGTTAACTTCAAATCCTACTCGACTACGCACAATTTGTTCTTCTATTTTTGGTTGTTCAGTTGGTTTTACTGTCTCAGCTGGTTTTACTGGCTCAGCTGGTCTTACTTGCTCTGTTGGTTTTGCTTGGTTAACTGGTTGAGTATTGCTACCACCGCCACTTCCACAGGCAGCTAACGTTACAGTTGCAAGAATTGTTAAGCTTAATTTAGAGAGATTAAATTTCATTGTTTTTCCTTAGGTAAAAGTAAGTGTGTATTATAAAAGGGTTTAAAGTACTTTCTCAAATAAAATCTATAAGTCATTAATATAACATTGACTTTACTTAATAAAAAACGGCTAACGTAAGTTAGCCATTTCATTTTAATCATACATCCCTAATTTCTTCTCTAAATAGTGGATATTTGCACCACCTTTTTGGAAGTTTTCATCTTCAAGAATAAGTTCATGAAGTGGGATATTGGTTTTGATACCGTCAATGATCGTCTCTGATAATGCATTTTGCATACGACGAATTGCGACCTCACGAGTATCACCGTAGGTAATTAATTTTGCGATCATAGAATCATAATGCGGAGGAACAGTATAGCCACCATACACATGAGAATCCCAGCGAACGCCTAAACCACCTGGTGAGTGCAAGTGTGCCACTTTACCTGGAGATGGTAAGAATGTTTTTGGATCTTCTGCATTGATACGACATTCAATTGCATGACCTTTCACTTTAATATCTTCTTGTTTGTAAGAAAGTGGTAAGCCAGCCGCAATACGCAATTGTTCTTTCACTAAATCCACACCGGTAATCATTTCTGTTACTGGGTGTTCTACTTGAATACGAGTATTCATTTCGATGAAATAGAACTCACCATTTTCATATAAGAATTCAAATGTACCAGCACCGCGATAGCCAATTTCAACACAAGCCTTCGCACAGCGAGAACCGATATCACGACGAACCTCTTCGGTAATACCTGGCGCTGGCGCTTCTTCTACAACTTTTTGGTGACGACGCTGCATAGAACAATCACGCTCTGCAAGATAGATTGCATTACCGTGTGTATCAGCTAAAACTTGAATTTCAATATGGCGTGGATTTTCTAAATATTTTTCCATGTAAACCATATCATTGTTAAACGCTGCTTTTGCCTCTGCTTTTGTCATCGCAATGGATTCTTCAAGTGCATCTTCGCTACGTACCACGCGCATACCACGACCACCACCGCCGCCAGATGCCTTGATAATAATTGGATAGCCAATACGTTTTGCAATTTCTTTATTTTTCGCGATATCGCTACCTACTGGGCCATCTGAACCAGGTACACAAGGCACGCCCGCTTTTTTCATTGCTTTAATCGCAGAAACTTTATCCCCCATCAAACGAATAACGTCCGCTGTTGGGCCAATAAAAATAAAACCAGAACGCTCAACTTGCTCTGCAAAATCCGCGTTTTCAGAAAGGAAACCATAACCAGGGTGAATCGCATCCGCACCGGTTACTTCTGCTGCAGCAATAATCGCAGGAATATTTAAATAACTTTTTACAGATGGAGCAGGTCCGATACAAACTGTTTCATCTGCAAGTAATACGTGTTTTAAATCACGGTCAGCGGTAGAGTGAACCGCCACAGTTTTAATGCCTAATTCTTTACAGGCACGTAAAATACGCAGTGCAATTTCACCACGGTTAGCAATCACAACTTTTTCTAACATAACAATATCCACTTGGGTGAAAAAATGGCGAGAAAGCTCGCCATTTCAGATTGATAGGGATTATTCGATAACGATCAATGGTTGATCAAATTCAACCGCTTCGCCATCATTTACTAAGATTGCTTTAACCACACCAGCTTTATCAGCTTCGATACGGTTCATCATTTTCATTGCTTCAACGATACAAAGTGCATCACCTACTTTGACTGTTTGTCCCACTTCCACGAAAGCTTTCGCTTCTGGGCTTGGGCTGCGATAGAATGTACCCACCATTGGTGAACGTACTTGGTGACCAGACACTTCAGCTGCAGGCGCTTCCGCAGGTGCAGCCGCTGCAGGTGCTGAGGCTGCTGCCGGAGCCGCAACCGGTGCGACTGGCGCCGCTGCATATTGAATTGCAGCAGGTGCAACAGCTGGTGCCGCACGACTAATACGTACTGTACCTTCTTCTTCTTGCACTTCTAATTCAGTGATACCCGATTCTTCTACTAATTCAATCAGTTTTTTGATTTTACGAATGTCCATACGTTCTTCCTAAAAATAATAATGAATTGTTAACCGCACTTTCAGAATTGATTTCCAAAGTGCGGTCATTTTGAAACCTGTTTTTTTGTGTCGGCAAGATTACCGCAAAATCATGAACTTTGCGATAAATTTCTGCGAAAATCTGTAAATTTTGTGAAATTTTATGCTTTTTTATTTAAAAAATCTAACGCAAATTGGAGAGCAAACTCATAGCCTTTTACACCTAAGCCACAAATCACACCTTCAGCCACATCACTAAAGTAAGAATGATGACGGAATGGCTCGCGTTTATGTACATTAGACAAATGAATTTCGACAAAAGGAATTGACACCGCAAGCAACGCATCGCGCAATGCAACACTGGTATGCGTATAAGCTGCCGGGTTAATTAAAATAAAATCCACTTTCTGAAAACTTTGATGAATCTTATTAATTAACTTTTCTTCGCTATTTGCTTGGAAACACTCCAAATTCACACCATGCTGCTCAGCAAGTTTACCCACATTTTCTTCAATGGCAGATAATGAAAGTGAACCATAATGTTTTGGTTCCCTTGCGCCCAACATATTCAAGTTCGGGCCATTTAACAGCAAAATATTGAATTTTTTTGACATTTTCACATCCTTTAACTTGTGCGAATTATAGCGATTTTTTGTGTAATGGTGGTCGTATCTCTAGATAATTTTGGTAATAAATTCTGAATTTAGATCAATTAACGGTAAATCTGAGCCCGGCCATGCTCGTAATACCTGATGTTGCATCAAATTCAATGTATCTAATCCAGGCATCACGTTAGGCGTATATTGCGCAGCGATACGAGCGAGTTGCGTCAATCCAAGGCTACTTTCAATACTCGAGCTGATCACCGCTTTTATGCCTAAGCTATGCGCTTGTGCAATCAGCTTTTGACAATCTTGCAGCGAGCCAATCAATGTTGGTTTAATCACAATGGCGCTTAAGTGCGGTTCTTTTTCTAAAAGAAAATCTGGCTCTCGCACACTTTCATCCCAAGCAATATTAATGCCTGTTTGAGTTGCAAACTGGCGGCTTTCTTCACGGGTTTTACAAGGTTCTTCCAAAAATTGAATGCGAGAACGATGTTGTAGTTTTACTTTCTCCGCAAATTTTAACGCCTTTTCCAAGGTCCATTGACGATTCGCATCTAGACGTAATTGCAAATCAGGAATGGCTTCAAGAAACATATCCGTAATCAAACCATCACGATTCGCTTCATACATACCGACTTTGATTTTAGCGACTTTGTCACCTGACATTTGATTAAGTTCTGCATATAACTCATCAGGATCGCCATAACACAACGGTGCAGTATGATAGTTACCTTCCTCATTTAAATAACGTTTCATCTCATCCATCGCCGTGCTAATACCAAAAGCAACAGAAGGATAACAACCATCAAGGGGGACTCTTGGAGCTTCGCAGCTTGCATGACACCAATTCGTCAGCCATTCAATGGCTTGCTCTTGCGCTTGTTCGATGGTTTCTTCGCTAAAACCAGGTAAAGGTGCAATTTCCCCCCAGCCATCACGGCTGCAAGCAACACGTACAATCAAACCTTCACGGCGTTTTAAAAAACGTCCACGTAAAATTAACTGACTATCGACGGGAATAGAATAACGATAAAGATTAAATGATTTGGTTTCCATCTTATTCTCCTTGATGGTAAAAGTGCGGTTAAAAACACACAGATTTTTAACCGCACGTATTCTATTTAAAAGGCACTTGTTTCATAAATAATTTACGTTTTACTCTCATAAATTCGTTTATGATTCTTTCAAAGACTGAAAATTTCGTTTGATTTTCACAAACCGACTCTCGACCTTTTTGCAAACTACTTTCAAAAGGCTTATCCGGATTCACAACAAAATCTTGCACACAAATCCCTGGTGAAAGCTGAACCACTTTATAATCCTTTAAATTCAAAAAATGCTCAAAGATAAGAGAATCAATGGCCACTTCAAGGGGTTTATTTTTCACCTGTTCGAGAAGATATTTAGCGCCTTTCGCTGTCACGGTATAACCCGCCGTTCCTGATTGCTTAAATGTTATGGGATAAATCTTTCTATCATACTTTGCTGGTCTAGGCGCGCGAAATACCATTCTTCCATTAGCTTCAAGCTTCAATACATCAATATCATCAGGCAAATAATCGACTTCTAACAGCTCTTTTGCATTCTCGCCTAAGTAAATATCATCTTCAAAAATATTGATATAATCTAAGTTCTTTTCTAATGCTAAATTCCATAGTGAGATATGACTTAACGCACAACCAATTTCCCCATCCCATAATTTAGCTTCTGAAGAGCGATCTAAAATAATATTAAATTTCTTTGCAACATCCTCAATACGATCTGGCGTCACTGCATCAAAAAATGAAAAAAGGATATTTTGCCGACCAAATTCTTGTTCAATGTGTTTGCGACGTTTTGTTTCTCTGGTTAAGCTAATCACATAATTATGTTGTTTCACACAGGACATAAAATAATTCTAAAATATGAATAAGGATTGAGATATATCACGACAAGGCGGTTAAAAACACACAGATTTCTAACCGCACTTTTATGTTCAAATTAAGGATTGCGTCTAAATTTGCTGAAGTCTGGCGCGCGTTTTTCGTTGAACGCGTTACGACCTTCTTGACCTTCTTCAGTCATATAGAACAACATGGTTGCGTTACCCGCGAGCTCTTGTAAACCTGATTGACCATCACAGTCTGCATTTAATGCGGCTTTTAAGCAACGTAATGCAATTGGGCTGTTACGTAACATTTCACGGCACCAACGCACAGTTTCTTTTTCTAAATCTGCATAAGGTACAACAGTATTCACTAAGCCCATATCTAATGCTTCTTGTGCATTATATTGACGGCATAAGAACCAAATTTCGCGGGCTTTTTTCTGCCCCACTAAACGTGCCATATAGCTTGCGCCCCAGCCACCATCAAATGAACCGACTTTAGGACCAGTTTGACCGAAAATCGCATTGTCTGCCGCAATAGTTAAATCACATAACATATGAAGTACGTGACCACCACCAATCGCATAACCTGCGACCATTGCCACCACTGGTTTTGGACAAGTACGAATATCACGTTGGAAATCCAATACATTTAAGTGATGCACACCGCTTTCATCTTTGTAACCGCCGTAGTCACCACGAATTTTTTGGTCACCACCAGAACAGAATGCTTTTTCGCCTTCACCGGTTAACACAATCACGCCAATTTTTTCATCGAAACGCGCGTTAGAAAAAGCATGGATCATTTCTTTGACTGTTTGCGGACGAAATGCATTACGCACTTCCGGACGGTTAATCGTGATTTTTGCAATACCATCAGTCGATTTGTGGAAACGGATATCAGTATAACCTTCGCTATGATCAACCCACTCAACTGGTGCATATAAAACATCATCTTTTGGATTTTGCATTGTTCTTTCCTTTATAAGTGTAAAAAGTGCGGTCATTATAGCGGAAGTTTTTTAGTTCGGGAAAGAAAATCACTTCTCAATTAGAGAATCACTTTACAATCAGATTGTTGTTGTTAAAATTTTGCCATTCTAGATGTTATAAGGAAATTTAAGTGAAAAAAATTATTTTTTTAAGCAGCATCATGTTATTGAATGCTTGTAGTTTATTTGGTTCATCACAATCAACTATTCCTGCTGAATTCGCACAAGCTGATTATCTCCTTTCAGATGAGAATGCGAAAGCATGGGCTACAGCAAGTAAACAAGCTGAGCAATGTATCTATCCAAATTTAACTCGTATTCAGCAACAACATTTTGCCAAAGAAGATAGCTATATTCATTCCCAATATGTCTTTTTCTATCCGTTAGAAAAAATCATCGGTGAAGATTATGTAAAAATGATTCAAAAAGATGAAAAATCGATGAATTATGCAACCTATCAATTTAAGAAATTCCGCGCAGAAATTGGTGATGTCGATGCATTAGAACCAAAAGCTTGCCAAATCTTACGTACTCAGGCAAAAGAAGACTTAGATGTGGTGAAAGGCCAGTATGTAAATGGCATGGTAGATGAAACGAAAAATGATGACGGCACATTGAAGAAAACGGGTGATGGTATTGCAACCAATCAAAACAAATTCTTCTTTGATATTATTAAATGGGGTTCTGCCCTTCTTCTCTAATTTTTATTATTTTATATAAATTTATATCACTCTCACGGCGTAAATATTTTTACGCCGTTTTTATATCAAGAGAAAACGGTTGCGATCAAAAAAAGCTTAAATTTTCAGTAAAAAAGCAAAATAGTCATTTAAATTAAAGTCATTTTCAGCTAGTCTAACAAGAATTAGTTTTTACAAGGAGAAAACATCATGACAACGCTTTTTGATATTGCACAAAACTGGTTAAACCAAGATCCTGATGCAGAAACTCATGCAGAATTAACCGCACTTTTAACCGCGGCGAAAAACGGTGATGAAAAAGCAAAAACTGAATTACAAGCGCGCTTTAGTGGTCGTTTACAATTTGGTACGGCGGGGCTTCGTGGACCATTACAAGCTGGCCCTATGGGGATGAACCGTGTATTAGTAGCTCAAGCTGCCGGCGGTTTAGCGGATTATTTAAAAGATTACGACAAACAACCTTCTATCGTGATTGGTTATGATGGTCGTAAAAACTCTGATGTTTTCGCACGTGATACCGCTGAAATCATGGCGGGCGCAGGCGTGAAAGCTTATTTACTTCCACGTAAATTACCCACTCCAGTATTAGCTTACGCAATCCAATATTTTGATACCACAGCTGGTGTTATGGTGACAGCAAGTCACAACCCACCAGAAGATAACGGTTATAAAGTTTATTTAGGTAAAGCGAACGGCGGTGGCCAAATCGTTTCTCCTGCAGATAAAGATATCGCCGCATTAATCGATAAAGTAGCAGCGGGTAATGTAAAAGATTTACCTCGTAGCCAAGATTATGTTGTGTTAGATGATGAAGTAGTTAATGCTTATATCGAAAAAACCGCATCTCTTGCTAAAGAACCAGAAGCAGACATTAACTACGTTTATACTGCAATGCACGGTGTAGGCTATGAAGTATTAAGCAAAACCTTAACCAAAGCAGGTCTTCCACAACCTCATATTGTGGCAGAACAAGTATGGCCAGATGGTTCATTCCCAACAGTAAACTTCCCTAACCCAGAAGAAAAAGGTGCATTAGATTTAGCGATTAAAGTAGCAAAAGAACACAATGCAGAATTCATTATTGCCAATGACCCTGATGCAGACCGTTTAGCAGTGGCTGTTCCAGATGCACAAGGTAACTGGAAACCTTTACACGGTAACGTAGTAGGTTGTTTCTTAGGTTGGTATTTAGCAAAACAATATCATGCAAAAGGTGAGAAAGGCGTATTAGCGTGTTCTTTAGTGTCCTCTCCAGCGCTTGCTGAAATTGCGAAAAAATACGGTTTCCAATCAGAAGAAACCTTAACCGGTTTCAAATACATCGGTAAAGTTCAAGGCTTATTATTCGGTTTCGAAGAAGCGCTTGGTTACTTAGTTGACCCTGATAAAGTACGCGATAAAGATGGTATTTCAGCGGCGATCGTGTTCTTAGATTTAGTGCGTCACTTAAAAGCACAAGGTAAAACCTTAGCGGATTACGCCAATGACTTCACACAAGAATTCGGTGCTTATGTAAGTGGTCAAATTTCTATTCGTGTAAGCGATTTATCTGAAATTGGTAAATTAATGGCCGCACTTCGTAACACGCCACCAGCAGAAGTAGGTGGCGTTAAAGTGGCACAATTCATCGACCATACGAAAACAGATCGTCAAAGCGACATCCTTGTATTCGTATTAGAAAACGGTAGCCGCTTAATCGTTCGTCCATCAGGTACTGAACCGAAAATCAAGTTCTATCTTGATGCTCGCGGTAAAGATCCAAAAGACGCGGATCACGTTTTAGCACAATTTGATGAAGGCGTTCGTCAAATCCTTCGTCAAGATGCTTACGGCAAACAAGATTGCTAATTGAGCAAACTATTATATTAAATAATAAAAAACGCTAGGTTTGATGCCTAGCGTTTTATTTTTGCTTATTTCAATGCAAATTGTAACTTGCCCTGATATTTTTCTAATAAAGCCTCTGCTTGAGCACGATCTAATCCACTCAGAATCATCATAATCGCTAATTTCGCATTTTGATCAGCCTGCTTTAATGTCTCTTCTGCGAGTGCCTTATCGCAATCCGTAGCTTGCATAACAATGCGAATGGCGCGTGCTTTCAGCTTTTCATTACTTGCCTGAACATCCACCATTAAGTTTTGATAGCATTTACCCATTAAGATCATAGAAGCTGTAGTAAGCATATTCAGTACTAATTTTTGTGCCGTACCTGATTTTAGACGGCTCGAACCAGTCAATACTTCTGGCCCCACTACCGTATCAATGGCAATATCCACAATATTTGCCATCGCTGAATTCGGATTACTTGCAATCGAAACCGTCACTGAACCTAAACTTTTTGCATATTCCAATGCACCAATCACATAAGGGGTTCGGCCACTTGCAGCAATACCCACCAACACATCTTTTGAGGAAAATTGAATTGTTTGTAAGTCAATCACGGATTGTGCTTTACTGTCTTCCGCCCCTTCAATTGGATGACGTAATGCGCGCTCGCCGCCTGCAATAATACCTTTTACCATTTCAGGTGACACACCAAATGTTGGTGGGCATTCAGAAGCATCGAGCACCCCCAATCGACCACTGGTTCCCGCGCCAATATAGACTAATCGACCACCTTTTTGAAATGCGGCAACAATACGCTCGACCGCTTGGGCAATTTGAGGTAAACATTTTTCAATTGCCAAAGGCACTTGCTTATCTTCATCATTCATTAATTGCACAATTTCCAATGCAGATAAACTATCCACATTCATGGAATTGGGATTCCGTTGCTCAGTAATTAAAGTTGAAAGGGTTTGTAATAAATTCTCTGCCATAGTTTATTCCTTTGGAAAAATCGCCCCTAAACTGACCGCACTTGTAGCGCCCGTTACACTCGGTAAATTAGCGGGCAAATTATGCATACGACGATAAGCGAGCCAAGCAAATGCCGCTGCTTCCACATAATCAATATCAAGATCTAATTCAGTCGTCAGCTGAATACGCCAACTTGGCAATGCTTGTTTTAAGCCATTCATGATCGCCTGATTTTTAGCGCCACCGCCACAAACAAGTAATCGGCATGGTAATGCTGTCTGAATATTGTTAAGGGCTAAAACAATGCTTTGCACGGTAAATTCAGCCAAGGTGGCTTGCACATCTTGTGGTAAAAGTGCGGTCGTTTTACCTGCTATTTTTTGAATTTTATTCTCTAGCCAAGCCAAATTAAATAATTCACGCCCCGTGCTTTTCGGTGGGGGTAGTTGAAAGAAATCTTCATCTAATAATGCCGCTAACAAATCTGGATTTACTTGACCCGAAGCCGCCCATTCACCATTTTTGTCGTAAGCTTTGCCTTGATGTTTTTCGATCCATTGGTCGAGCAAGGTATTACCCGTTCCCGTATCAAAGCCAATGACAGGCTGTTCAGGTATCAATAAGGATACGTTACTAATCCCGCCAACATTAAGTACCACCGTCGCCCAGTTAGGATCAAAAAATACCGCTTGATGAAAAGCGGGCACTAAAGGCGCTCCTTGTCCACCAAACGACATATCTTTACGGCGCAAATCACCAACGACCGTAATACCTGTTTTAGCCGCTAATAAATTCATATCACCGATTTGCATGGTAAACGGAAATTGACCTTTTGGGGAATGCCACACTGTTTGACCATGGCAGCCTATTGCTTCGATCTGTTCTGGTTTTAACTGATGTTTACGTAAAAAGGCATTTACACAATCGGCATAAAGTAAACCAAATTGATGATCAAGCTCCCCCAGAGCCTGTAACGTAGTTTCGCCGGATTGAATAAGTGCGGTCACTTTTTCACGTAAATTTGCCGGCATCGGCGTGAAATCTGCTGCAATTAATTTGGTTTGATTAGATTGGATGTTAGTAAGGGCAATGTCCACACCATCAAGACTGGTGCCGGACATAATGCCAAGATAATAAGTCATAATATTTAATTCGTGAGTTTTTCAGAATTATAGCGGATTTTAAAAAAATAAAAAAAGAGAGAACATTGTCGTTCTCTCTTTTCATCATGAATAACTCTTATAAGTCGTCAATGACTAAATCGTTTTTTAGCTATTGATGGAATAAGGTAACGGTTCAATTTTCAGAATGGTTCCATCTTCTGGTAAACGGAAATGCGCCCCTTCTTCTAAATCGTTATTCATCACCACTTGTAACCATAAAACGCCGTCAAAATTAACCGTACTGACGATCGTGCCCGTTTTACGCCAAGCCGTTTCTAACTGCATTTCAATTTCACTGCCGATTTTTGGCGTAACCGTGGTTTCTCCTGAAAGCACATACATCGCACGTTTATTGGCGCCACGATATTTGGCTCTAGCGACGGTTTCCTGCCCGATATAACAGCCTTTAGTAAAAGAAATTGCTTGTTCAATCGCTTGTAAATTCAATGCCTGCGGGATAAATTCATTTTGTGTTTCCGCACTCAAGCTTGGTAAACCCGCTTGAATATTCGCACAAAGCCATTGTTTTTCATCGCCATTGAAGGTGACATCTAACGGTGTTGGATTGATCAGAATTGCGCGATTTTCATCAATATCCAAGGTAATTTGTGCTTGAATTCGACCGCACTTTTCACCAATTAAGCCGACAATTTGCCAATCCAATACTTGAAATGTCACTTTTGAAAACACGGCATATTTTTTTAAATGATCGAGTGGCGCAAATAAATTTTTCGGCATTAAAATCAAAAACTGCTCTGCAGAAAGCTTAATTAAGCGGAACAACGAGTTCATTTTGCCTTTAGGATCACAATGCGCTGTAAGCGTTGAAGCGCCTGCTGCCAAAAGCACCACATCACAAGTTAATTGGCCTTGCAGATATTTCTCCGCATCCACGCCCGCCACTTCCACCAAATCATATTGGTTTAATGAAATAAATGTTGCCATGATTTTTCCTATTCAAGGTTTTGAATTTGCTCACGCATTTGTTCGATTAATACTTTTAATTCCACAGCAGAAGCGGTGATATCAGCATTAATGGATTTTGATGCCAACGTGTTAGATTCACGATTGAGCTCTTGCATCATAAAGTCCAGTTTACGACCCACTGCCCCACCTTTTTTCAAGATATTGTTGGTTTCTTTCACATGCATTTGCAGACGATCTAATTCTTCCGCCACATCCACACGTTGCGCCAATAAAATCATTTCTTGTTCGACACGTTGTGGATCAAGTTGAATTTTCGCTTCTTCAAAACGTTGCAATAAACGCTCACGCTGCCATTGTAAAACCGCCGGCATTTGTGACCGCACTTTTTCGGCTTCTACAGTAATACCATCAAGACGCTGTTGAATAATGGCTTGCAATTTTTCGCCTTCACGTCCACGCATTGCAATAAATTCCACCAACAACTCATCAAAAGCTGTCAACAAATCTTGACTGATGGCATCTAGATCTTGCTCAGCCGCTTCTACCACGCCAGGATAACGCAATACATCTGCTAAATTGATTTCACCCTCGCCAGCTTGTGCCTTAATCCATTGTAAAGATTGGATTACTTGATTCGCCAACTCTTTATTTAAATTGAGTTCAGCCGCTGCTTGTTTTTTGCTATCAATACGTAATGAACATTCAATTTTACCGCGAGTGAGATTTTGACGAAGTTTCTCACGCAAAGCATTTTCTAAACCTCGGAATTGCTCTGGCAAGCGGAAAAAGTTTTCCAAATAACGTTGGTTAACTGAACGAATTTCCCAAACTGCATCACCCCAATCTTTCTTGATTTCAAGGCGTGCAAAGGCTGTCATACTATAAATCATAAGCGCTCTCCTACTATTGTCTCTCGTCTTAATTGATTTGCCGGTTATTTTATCGGGAAAGTGCGGTCATTTCTACCGTACATTTTGTAGAAGAATTTTGTTTTCCCTACTTTACACACTGTAAAGATTAAAATACAATCATCGTAAATTTATTATTACAACCAAAGGAAAGTAAAATGAACAAGACTGTGGGAAGTACCTTACTTGTTGCTGGAACCATGATTGGTGCGGGGATGTTGGCAATGCCTCTCACCTCAGCAGGGATTGGCTTAACGGCGACGGTTTTCTTATTAATTGCCTTGTGGGCGGTGCTCACTTTCACCGCGTTGTTATTCGTGGAACTGTATCAAACGGCTGACAGCGATGCGGGAATCGGCACACTTGCTGCACAATATTTTGGTAAAGCAGGCCGAATTATTTCCACTGCGGTTTTAATTGTCTTCTTATATGCCTTAATTGCCGCTTACGTAAGTGGTGGTGGTTCCTTATTAATGGATTTACTCCCAGCCATGGGCGATAAAGACACCATGAATAAAATCGCGGTGCTTGTATTCACGATTTTCTTCGGTAGTTTTATTGTCATCGGCACGCACAGTGTGGATAAAATCAATCGTATTTTGTTCTTTGTGATGATTGCCACTTTTATCTTCGTGCTCGCATTAATGTTACCAAACATTAAATTTGATAACTTAATGGCGATGCCGATTGATAATGCCTTAATTATTTCTGCAAGCCCTGTATTTTTCACGGCATTTGGCTTCCACGGTTCGATTCCTAGCTTAAATAAATACTTAGACGGTAATGTGAAATCCTTACGCATTGCAATTTTAGTGGGTTCTGGCATCACGTTATTTGCTTACTTTTTATGGCAGCTTTCGACGCACGGCTTACTCAGCCAAAATGAGTTTTTACAAATTTTACGTGAAGACGCCACATTAAATGGCTTAGTGAAAGCAACCTTAGAAATCACCCAAAGCCCAATTATTGCGAATGCGGTAAAAATCTTCTCCACTTTGGCGTTGGTAACCTCATTCTTAGGCGTGGCATTAGGCTTATTAGAATGTATCGAAGACTTGCTCAAGCAATCTTTTAATATTCATGCAGGACGCATTTCATTAGGTTTAATGACCTTTATTCCACCAGTGCTGTTCTCCCTTTTCTATCCTGAAGGTTTTATTCTCGCTCTGGGTTATGCCGGTCAAATGTTCGCGTTCTACGCAGTGGTTTTACCGGTAGCATTAGTTTGGAAAGCACGCTCAATTCATCCAAACTTGCCATACCGAGTATGGGGTGGTAAAGCATTGTTACTGCTTGTATTGGTACTTGGTGTGATTATTACTTCGATTCCTTTTGCCATCCGAGCGGGTTACTTACCTTTTGTCGTGGGTTAAAATGGAACAAAAAAAGATCGCACTTCAATAAAAAAGTCTTGCTCACAACAAATGAGCAAGACTTTTTATTTACTTTGATCAGATTTAAAATTGCTTTTCCACTGAAACAAACCACTCACTACTTTTACGTGAATAGAATTCAGGAATATTACTATCAATTTTACGATAACGATAATTCAGTTTAGGTATAAAACCATTCCACTGCAATTTGTTATGCCAAAGCGTTGCATTCAAGCTATATTCCTTATCTTGTCGTTTTTTCTCGGGAAAATAAAAGTTTTCTGCTCGGAAATCACGTTTTATATAACGTGAACTTACACGACTCACAAAATCTTTGAGCTCCCATACTGTACCAATATTTACGCCACGGCGAAATGAGGACTCCGCTTTATCTTTACTGCGATCAATGCTTCCTTCAACGCCACCAAACAATAGCCAATTCGGTTTGACTTGATAGCTTAAAGAGAGTGTGACGCCATTAATGTAACCATTATGTCGGCGAGCAACTGATGGATCAACATAACGTTTTTGCGTATGAGAAATCGAAGTTGAAATTGCCCAATAAGTGCTTAATTCTCGCCGAAAATCTGCAACCATCCCATAATTTTTACTATAACGTGGAGAACCTAGCCAATTCTGTTCAAAAAATGGCATAAATCCAAAAGCTTGTAAAGCTGAACGATGTCGATATCCAAGAGAAGCATAAAGTGATTTTTCGCTATAATCTTGATTATCCCAATAGTGTACGCCACTGAAACGGCTATTAAACGCAATAAAATGATTACCATCCAGGTTCAATTCACGATTCAGCCCCAAACCATAACGAAAACCATGCGCCTTTTGTGGTAAGGATTCTTCATCTTTTTTAAAACGTAAACCACCTAAAATAATATCTTGTTGAGAGGACGCATTGTTCACATTATCTGTTTGCGTATATTGCAATTCAACATCTGGCTGCCAACTTTGGCGTTCTGTTATTGCTTGCAAATAACGATCTGCTAATTGTTGCATTTGAGGGGAAAGCATTGGTTTCGCTTGTTTTAGCTCCATCTCGGCTTGTCGATATTGCTTGTTCTCAAATAACATCACACCTAAATCAAAGCGAGGATAAGATAACTCAGGTTTATCTACTAAAATTTGTTGATAAAGAGCAATAGCCTCTGCATACTCCTGTTCAGCTCTCAGCATCGCTCCCTTTGCGTAGCGATAAAGCGTAACATCATAATTAGCTTGCTGTTGATACAACGGTAAAACTTGTTTTAGCAAAGCCCATTGTTGTTTGACAACGCCATAATTAATCAATTTCTCCAGTTTGTTCTTTGCGTGATCTTGCTCTGACAGTGTAATTGAAGGTGCTGTTAGATTTTCAGTTTTAGATTGAGTTTTAATTTGCAACTCAGACTGTTTTGGTAAGATGTTATTTTCAAAAAAAACGGGTTGTGGTGCGTGAAAGGTTTCCGCTTGTACAGTAAGCGGCAGGAAAAACAGAAAGCTTGAGAATTTTTTCATAGTAAATTTAGACTAATAAATGCCATTTAAACCAATGTTTAAATGGCATTTTTCTTATGATTATAATTGTAGGGGAAATATTCCCCTACACATCTTCGTAATTATTTTTGAATTTCGCCGCGAGTGCCACCGAATCCAAATTGAGTTCCTCGAATAAGTTCACCACGCTCATCTTTTTGGTTATATTCTCTCGCAGTGCCTCCATTTACATGCTTTGTATTATCTAGTTGTTTATAAATATAAGCTTTACCTGCGATTTCCTCTGCATTCGGACCATAAAAACTTAACTCATATTCTCCTTGGGTACCATTAGCCATAGAAGCGCTAGATTTAATCATATTGCTACCACTAGAAATCTCACCTGAATTCAAACTGATATCATCAATATCTTTGAAATTAGATAGTTTCCCTGAACCAGTTCTATCCGTAAAATTAACAGTATAAGTCAACTCCCCATCATGATTTGCAGTAAAAGCCTTGCCATTATAAGTAGCCAATCCTTCGCTTGGTAAAGCAATTGTTTTCTCTCCACCAGTATTCTTTTCTATACGATAATTACCATCAGAGGTAAAGTCTTGAGAGAAAAATTTATGTTCTCGCCCATAAACAATAGAATAAGCTTGTTTATAAATTGTTGAATATCCCCCTGAAGTTTCCCCTAATCCATTTTCAGAATACATCATAACAAAAGGAATTTGGTATAATCCATTAGGCAAACTATCAATATTGGCAGTATAACGCCCACCAATTGCTGAATTATATCGACCTTGCCCTCTCTCGTTTTCAACCACTGTTTTAATCAACTTGTTAAATTCATCTATTTTTTGTTTATAAGTATTAAATTCTTGTTGAATTTGAACTTTATCTTTTAATGCATTTTCAAGTTTTTCTGTTTCTAGAGATAGCTCATTTTCCACTTGATTCTTTTGTTCTTTTAATATCTCTATTTTTTGTGTTTTTTCTGTATTATCTGAATTAGCTTGTGTAATAGCTTGCTCAAGTCTTGCTTGTTCTTTCTGCAATTTTTCAAGTTTTTCCTGACGTTCTTTTAAAAATTGCTCTGCTTTAGTTAACCTATCCTCAGTCTCTAGTAATTTAAAATTTGCTTGTTGTAACTCTAATTTTATTTTACTCAAAGTCTGAGTAGAAACCTGATCTGTTTGCTGTAATTTGTCTTCAATAGATTTCTTTTCCTTTTGAGTCTGAGCAAGTTGTTGCTTTAACGCTTGAACTTCGTTTTTCTGTTTCTCTACTTGAGCTTGTGTTGCTTGATCATTTTTAACTTCATTATTTGGTGTCGGTTGGCTAGATCCACCGCCACTATTTCCACAACCGGTTAAAAAAGCTAATAGTGCTGTAGCGAGCATTGTTTTTTGAATGTTCATAAGATAGGTCCCTTAGGAAATAAAAGTAATAATAAAAATCCAAAGCTATTATAATTTTAAGTATTAAAATCCACAATTAAAAAAATTAAAGTTAATTACTAAATCGCAAAAAATAATAATTTGTATGTTTAAATATTTAATAAAAAAAGACCGCACTTTTTAGGTGCGGTCTTTTTTATTTGTTTTCATATAGATGGGTAACTAATTGGCCATTTAAATATTCACCAATATACACTTGGTCAACTTTGAGATTCTGTTTCTCTAACTCGGCTTTAACCCAGTCTTCATCACGATCAATAATTTCTAAAACATCATCATCTAATTGTCCATCAACAATTAATGGATAACGTAAGTTATCATCACCGTATTGAATAATCGAAAGTTGTCCATTTTGTTCAAATACCGCACGTTTAACCGTTTTGATTTCATAAATACCGGCAGCACGTAACTTAAACATGAGGTCATTAGCAGTAATACTGTTTTTCATACATTCAGCAGTTTTTACCTTGCCGTTTGAAATCACCCAAACAGGTTTACCATCAATCAACGATTTAACTAATTTGTTATGATTTTTGATAAAACGGAGGGTAAAAACCAATAATGTCCAAAGCACGAGCACGAGAGAGAACTGGAATACCCCAATACTATCGCTATAAATCACACCACCAATAATGCCACCTAGCACATAGTTTTGTACCTGATCCATCGCGGAAGTCGGTGCAAGGTTACCTTTTCCCATTAAGTTAATTTGGAGTACCAGTCCAATAATACCCATGGCCAATTTCAAGCCTAATAATGTGTAGCCATCCATTATTTATCCTCCTTATCAATCACAGTAACATTAGGGTTTACTAAGTTAATTGGGGATAAGGTATACGCTGAAAAATCATTATTAAAATGGACTTCGAAATACTGATCCCGAATATTTAAAATCATGCCGTTCATTAATGTACGGCTATTGGTACGAATATCTTCTTTCTGTAAATTTTGACTATCTTTCACCGAATTTAAAAATGTCACCACGCTAGAGATATCAGCTGCATAGACTTCATTTTGCTCATATTGCTTATATTGCACACCGAGCAAGAAAATAATTAATAAAAGAAAGATAATACTGAGATCGCGATATTTGGTTTGTAACCGATGACGTAAATATAAGCTTGTCACCACAAGCAATGCACCTAACGAGACAAAAATGGCGATATATTTAAAATAACCTTCAAAAGACATCGCATTTTCTAAAAAAGCAAAAGAGAAAAAAGACATTTGTCATTCCTAATTTTAAAGAGAAAAACAGGTTGCTACTGTAGCACAACGAAAACTGACTAGCTATTTTTATCACAGAAATTAAATTCGTTTTTCCGAAAAATCCCTTTTATAATGACCGCACTTTTGAAACAAAAAGAGAAAAATATGAAAGCAATTCAGCCCGAAGATCAGGGATATTGGCTATTCACCAAAGGATCGACGCTTTATTGGCAGGAAAATGATCTGCCTTTTGGCTCAGCGAAAGAACTCGGCCTCATAACGCAAAAAGCAATGTTGCTCGGGAAATGGAAATCACAATCTTTATGGCTTGTGGCAGAAAATGATCAAGATGAGCGAGAATACCTTTCCTTACGGAGTTTGTTGTTCTTACCGACTGAAAATTTTCATTTGTTAAGCCGAGGCGTGGAAATCAATCATTTTTTGAAAACTCACCAATTCTGCGGAAAGTGCGGTCAAAAAGCGGAACAAACTCACGATGAACTTGCGGTTCAATGTACAAGTTGCGGCTATCGTACTTATCCAGTTATTTGCCCTTCGATTATTGTCGCCGTTCGCCGTGGCACAGAGATTTTATTAGCCAACCATAAACGCCATTACACGCCAAGCAAAGCGGGGATGTACACCACGTTAGCCGGTTTTGTAGAAGTGGGCGAAACCTTTGAAGATGCGGTTCGCCGCGAAGTCTTTGAAGAAACCGGTATTCGCATTAAAAATATTCGCTATTTCGGTAGCCAACCTTGGGCATTCCCTAATTCACAAATGGTGGGCTTTTTAGCTGATTACGACAGTGGAAAAATTCAACTGCAAGAAACAGAACTGCATGATGCACAATGGTTTTCTAGCGCTGCCCCCTTGCCAGAATTACCGCCAACAGGTACTATCGCACTCAAATTAATTAATGCTACGCTTGAGCTTTGCAAAGCGGAACAAAATAAATAAAGGAAAGCCCATGTCTGAATTAAAAAATGATCGTTATTTAAAAGCCTTATTACGTGAACCAGTGGATATGACACCCGTATGGATGATGCGCCAAGCGGGACGCTATTTGCCTGAATATAAAGCAACACGCGCTGAAGCGGGCGATTTTATGTCTCTTTGCCGTAATGCGGATTTAGCTTGTGAAGTCACCTTACAGCCACTTCGTCGCTATGCTTTAGATGCAGCCATTTTATTTTCAGATATTCTGACTATTCCTGATGCAATGTGCTTAGGATTAAGTTTTGGTGCAGGTGAAGGCCCGAAATTTGCCCGTCCAATTGAAAACAAAAGTGCGGTCGAAAATTTACCGATTCCTGACCCTGAAGGCGAACTTCAATATGTGATGAATGCTGTACGCACAATTCGTCGCGAATTAAAAGGCGAAGTACCACTGATTGGTTTCTCTGGTAGCCCGTGGACACTGGCGACTTATATGGTTGAAGGCGGTAGCAGCAAAACCTTCAATAAAATCAAAAAAATGATGTATGCCGAACCGCAAACTTTGCATCTTTTATTAGATAAAGTGGCGGATTCCGTGATTTTATACTTAAACGCTCAAATCAAAGCAGGTGCACAAGCCGTCATGGTATTTGATACTTGGGGCGGTGTGTTAGGTCATCGTGAATATTTAGATTTCTCTTTGCAGTATATGCACAAAATCGTCGATGGTTTAATTCGTGAACACGATGGCCGTAAAGTGCCGGTGACTTTATTTACTAAAGGCGGCGGGTTATGGTTAGAAGCCATGGCGAATACGGGCTGTGATGCGCTAGGACTAGACTGGACCGTTAATTTGGCTGATGCAAAAGCACGCGTAGGTCATAAAGTGGCACTACAAGGCAATATGGATCCAAGCGTGTTATATGCACCAGCAGAACGTATTGAGCAAGAAGTGCGGTCAATTTTAGCTGATTTTGGTCAAGGCAGCGGCCATGTATTTAATTTAGGTCATGGTATTCACCAAGATGTGCCGGAAAGTGCACCAAAAATCTTCGTGGATGCGATTCATGAGTTCTCTAAAGCCTATCATAAATAAGCGAGAAAAAAATGCGAAATCCGATTCACAAGCGTCTCGAAAATCTCGAAAGCTGGCAACATCTGACCTTTATGGCTTGCTTATGCGAGCGTATGGCACCTAACTTTGCCCTATTCTGCCAAATGACGGACCAAAAGCCTGCAGACAAAACCTATCACAACATTTTAAACTTAGTGTGGGAGTTTCTAACGGTTAAAGAGGCAAAGATTAATTTCGAGAACCAATTGGAGAAACTTGAAGAAATTATTCCTGATGTGAATGATTACGACTTCTTTGGTGTGGTACCTGCTCTCGATGCTTGTGAAGCGCTAGGTGAATTGTTGCATGCGATAATCGCGGGCGAGACACTTGAAAAAGCAATTCAAATCAGCCAAATTTCATTAGGCACGGTTTGTTCTTTGTTAGAAACACAAGAAGATCGTGATCTTTCTGAAACTGAACTGAAAGGCCGTGCCGAAATTGAAGAAGAATTAGACCTTCAATGGCAAATCTATCGCTTACTCAAAGACTGTGAAAAACGCGATGTAGACTTGATTTTATCCCTCCGAAACGAGATAAAGCAGGAGGGAATCTCCAATATTGGTATAAAAATTGAGCAATAACGTGAGATTTGTCACAATTTTTGCAAATCGGGCTTTTATTTCCCCCCAAGTTCGATTAGACTTGCCCAAGCCGTAGCAGTTAAAAGCTACGCTTATTTGAATAGAGTCAATTTTAATTTAACAGAAGGTACAAATTTATGAACAAAACAGATTTAATCGATGCAATTGCAAGTGCAGCTGAATTAAACAAAAAACAAGCTAAAGCTGCATTAGAAGCTACTTTAGCAGCTATCACTGGTAGCCTTAAAAAAGGTGAACCTGTTCAATTAATCGGTTTCGGTACATTCAAAGTAAACAAACGTGCAGCACGTACTGGCCGTAACCCACAAACTGGTGCAGAAATCAAAATCGCAGCATCTAAAGTTCCAGCATTCGTATCTGGTAAAGCATTAAAAGACGCAATCAAATAATTAGTCTTAAAACGAATTTTAATTGAACCCTGCTTTGTCAGGGTTTTTTGTTGCCTAAATTTTAACTTTACAATCATCATTTTGCCGATATAATTCCGAACCGAAACTTAAATACGGATATAAATAATGAAACGAAACATTCAACACCGAAATACCCAACAACGCAGACATGCCATCATGCAACTTCTGCAAGAACAAGGAGAAGTCAGTGTTGAACAACTCGTACAGTTATTTGACACCTCTGAAGTGACGATTCGAAAAGATCTCACTGCATTGGAAAGTAATGGTTTCCTTCTTCGTAAATATGGTGGCGCCATTTTAATGCCACAAGAAATCATCGAAGAAGAACAAGATGATGAACTTTCGCAACGAAAGTTAGTCTTAGCAAAGGCAGCTGCAGAACGTATTCGTGATCACAATCGAATTATTGTAGATAGTGGCAGCACAACCGCCGCCTTGATTAAACAACTTAATCGTAAGCAAGGCTTGGTTGTGATGACGAATTCGCTTTCTGTGGCCACCGCATTACGTTCACTCGAAAACGAACCGACGCTTTTGATGACGGGAGGCACTTGGGACACGCGTTCTGAATCCTTCCAAGGCAATATTGCCGAGCAAGTGCTACGTTCTTATGATTTTGACCAATTATTTATTGGTGCCGATGGCATTGATTTAGAACGTGGTACAACAACATTTAATGAGTTGGTTCGCTTAAGCCAGGTGATGGCTGAAGTGTCTCGTGAAGTGATTGTGATGGTGGAATCACAAAAAATTGGCAGAAAAATGCCAAATGTGGAATTAACCTGGCAGCAAATTGATGTGCTGATTACCGATAACAAATTATCTCAGGCCGACAAAGAAGCCATCATGGCGCAAGGCGTAGAAGTAATTTGTGTAGATGTGGCATAAAGTGCGGTCAGAAAAATAAGACTTTTAATTTTAGTAAATAAGGAAAAACTATGTGTGGTATTGTTGGTGCGGTAGCACAACGTGATGTAGCAGAAATTTTAATTAACGGTTTACACCGCTTAGAGTATCGTGGTTATGATTCTGCAGGTGTGGCTGTTGTGGATCCAAACCATGAATTACACCGCGTGCGCTGCTTAGGTAAAGTAAAAGCCCTTGATGAAGCAGTTGCAGTAAAACCATTAATTGGTGGTACAGGGATTGCTCACACGCGTTGGGCAACTCATGGTGAACCGTCTGAAGCTAATGCTCACCCGCATACTTCGGGTAACTTTGCTGTCGTACATAACGGTATTATCGAAAATCACGAAGAATTACGTGAATTACTAAAATCACGTGGCTATGTGTTCAATTCTCAAACCGATACCGAAGTGATCGCTCACCTTGTGAATTGGGAGATGCGTACAGCCTCTACTCTGCTTGAAGCGGTACAAAAAACCGTAAAACAACTTACTGGTGCATACGGTATGGTGGTATTAGATCGCGAACATCCAGAACATTTAGTGGCTGCGCGTTCAGGCAGCCCATTAGTAATTGGTTTAGGAATTGGTGAAAACTTTCTGGCATCTGACCAACTCGCGTTATTAAGCGTGACTCGTCGTTTCATTTATTTAGAAGAGGGCGATATTGCAGAAATTACACGTCGTACCGTAGATATTTACGATGCGAATGGCCAAAAAGTAGAACGTGAAGTACACGAATCTAACCTTGAAAATGATGCTGCAGAAAAAGGCAAATTCCGCCATTTCATGCAAAAAGAAATCTATGAGCAACCAAATGCATTAATCAACACAATGGAAGGGCGTATCCTTCACAATAACGTGATTGTGGATGCTATTGGTAATGGCGCAGCTGAAATTTTAGAAAAAGTTGAACACATTCAAATTGTGGCTTGTGGTACCTCTTATAATGCAGGGATGACTGCTCGTTACTGGTTTGAAGCACTTGCTGGCGTGAGCTGTGATGTTGAAATCGCGTCTGAATTCCGCTATCGCAAATTCGTGACTCGTCCGAATAGCTTGTTAGTGACTATCTCTCAATCAGGTGAAACGGCGGATACCCTTGCCGCGCTTCGTCTTGCAAAAGAAAAAGGTTACATGGCCGCATTAACGATCTGTAACGTATCAAGTTCATCTTTGGTACGTGAATCGGATCTTGCTTTCATGACTCGTGCAGGTGTTGAAGTTGGTGTGGCATCAACCAAAGCCTTTACCACTCAGTTGGCTGCATTATTAATGTTAGTCACTGCAATTGGTAAAGTAAAAGGCAATATCTCAAACGAACAAGAAGTGGAAATTGTAAAAGCGTTACAATCACTTCCGGCTGAAGTTGAAAAAGCCCTTGCGTTTGATAAAGACATCGAAGCGTTAGCTGAAGATTTTGCCGAGAAAAACCATGCGCTTTTCTTAGGTCGTGGTGAGTTCTACCCTATCGCAATGGAAGCTTCATTGAAATTAAAAGAAATTTCTTATATCCATGCTGAAGCTTATGCGGCAGGTGAATTAAAACACGGTCCATTAGCCTTAATCGATGCAGATATGCCGGTTATCGTGGTCGCACCAAACAATGAATTACTTGAAAAAGTGAAATCAAACATTGAAGAAGTGCGTGCGCGTGGTGGTCAACTTTATGTGTTCGCTGATAAAGAAGCAGGCTTCACACCAAGCGAAGGCATGAAAATCATCACCATGCCAAAAGTGAATGAAATTATTGCACCAATTTTCTACACCGTTCCTATGCAATTATTGTCATACCATGTGGCATTAATTAAAGGAACCGACGTAGACCAACCTCGTAACTTAGCGAAATCGGTAACCGTAGAATAAAGTGCGGTTGAAAATCAGCACGTTTTAATGAAAAAAAGCACAGGTTTAATCCTGTGCTTTTTGTTTAAATAAACCGATAACCGTTTTCTGTTACTTCCAGAATTGAGGCATAATCCTTTCGCCAATCGCCTAACACAATTCGCGTATACCCTTTTTCCTGATGGATGGCTTCTCGATGCGTATGACCGTGAATTAATCGATTTACGTCAAATTCTTTTACGGTTTGTGCCGTAAACGCTAAATTCACATCCATGATATCCAGTGACTTATATTGCTTATCTTGTTTACTCTTCGCGCGAATTTTCTCTGCAATTTTCAACCGCACCTTTAGTGGCAAGCATAAAAACAATCTTTGTCGCCATTTTTGATGCACCTTTCGGCGAAATTGTTGATATTTCACATCATCAATACATAAGGTATCACCATGACAAATTAAGGTTTTCACACCATAAAGATCAACACAATGATAGTCAGGCAATAACGTTAAACCACAATCTTGTGCAAATTTTTTCCCTACCAGAAAATCTCGATTACCATGAATGAAATAACAAGCGATGCCCTTTTCTGTCAGGTTTTTAATCAACTGTTTTACTTGTGAGATTAAAGGTGAAGTTTCATCGTCACCAATCCAAAAATCAAAAAGATCTCCCAAAATATAAACCGCTTGCGATTCTTGTGCTTTGTTTTGCATAAAATCGTTAAAAAGTTCGGTTAATTCCGGATGCGTTTCGCTTAAATGAAGATCTGCAATAAAATAAATGGGTTTCATAACTATTCCGTCATTTTTTTCATTAGATTAGCACACATTTTTGTGTAATTTGCTATACTTTCCAAAAATTTTAATTAGGTATTTTCTATGTTAAAAATCGCCAGAATTCTTATCGTTGCACTTTGTTGTATTTTAATTTGTGTGCTCGGTACGATCTATTCCTTTATTCGTTTCAAAAACCCAAGCAATGTGGGCGTTATGGCTCGCTGGTTTGGCCGCTTATACCCTTTATTTGGCTTAGAAGTAGAACACCGTTTTCCACAAAATAAAGAGAATATGCCGCGTTGTATTTACATCGGTAACCACCAAAATAATTTCGATATGGTAACCATCTCTTACATGGTATTACCTCGCACGGTAAGTGTGGGTAAAAAAAGCCTGATTTGGATTCCTTTTTTCGGCATTTTATATTGGGTGACGGGCAATATTTTCTTAGATCGTGAAAATCGCTCTAAAGCACATAGCACCATGACAGAGCTTGCTCGCCGTATCAATAAAGACAACCTGTCAATTTGGATGTTCCCTGAAGGTACACGTAGCCGTGGTCGCGGCTTATTGCCATTCAAAACAGGCGCATTCCATGCAGCGATTGCAGCTGGCGTACCAATCGTGCCGGTGGTGTGCTCGACGACACATAACAAAATTGATTTAAATCGTTGGGATAATGGTAAAGTGATTTGTGAAATGATGGACCCGATCGATGTGTCATCGTACACAAAAGAGAATGTTCGCGAACTTGCTACTTACTGTCACGATTTGATGGAAAAACGCATCGCTGAACTCGATGCTGAAATTGCACAAGGAAAATAATATGTTGCGTCTTTCTCGTCGCCAATTATTAAAAACTACCGCAATTTCAACCGCTCTTGCTGCCACACCTCAATCGGCATTAGCGGCATCCCGTGAAAAATTAACCATTCCACCGTTGATGGAAACGAAACGTGGTCGCCCCATTATTCTTAATATGGAAGAAACCGGCTATAAGCTAGATGGTTCACATAGCGTCAGTGTGTGGGGCTTTAACGGCAATTATCTTGGGCCGACTATTCGCATCAAATCAGGGTCTTTTGCAAAACTCAATTATCACAACAATTTGCCACAAAGCATTGCCCTCTCTATTCAAGGATTACAAGCCAGTGGTGAACTATTTGGTGGTGCTGCAAAAGTCCTCAAAAAAGGGGAATCTTGGGCACCGATTATCCCCATAGACCAACCTGCTGCGACTTGCTGGTATCGCTCTGCCACCCTGGCAAACTCGGCTTATCAAACTTATCGCGGCATCGTTGGGATGTGGTTGATTGAAGATGATCAAAGCTTAAAATCACAGCTTCCTCATAAATACGGCGTGGACGATATTCCATTAATCTTGCAAGACATGGAATTTAATGGCAACGGATTACAATTATTTAAGCAAAATCAACCGCACTTTGTCGGTAATCGTCTTCTTGTGAATGGACAAGAAGCGCCTTATCTTGACGTCCCTCGCGGTTGGATACGTTTACGCTTACTCAATGCCTCATTGGCAAGAGCCTACGATCTCCGTTTAGATAACGAACAAGACATGTTACTCATTGCAAGAGATCTAGGCTTTTTACCACAAGGTAAAGCGATCAATTCTCTTATTCTTGCACCAGGTGAGCGTGCTGAAGTGCTCGTTAATTTAAGCGAAGGAGAAGGCGTATCGCTCATCTCTGGGGCTAAACGTGGTTTCTTCGACAAAATCAAAAATGTGTTCAGCTCAGGTAATGATTTTGCAGATAACACCGTTTTAGAACTTCGTCCACAAGGTGAAATCTCTGCATTCAGCAAAAAAATGAATGAGTCATTCAATACTGATGCCACAGCTATGCTCGAAAGTAAAATCGCCCAAGAACGTACCTTTGAATTGGATGTCACAAATGGCTTGATCAACAAACAACGCTTTGACCCGCGTCGTGTTGATGTTTCAGCTAAAGTGGGCACCGTCGAACGTTGGATCATCAACAGCTCGCTACCAGTAGGTTTCACCATTCAAGGCGCTAAATTTGTGATTGAAAGCCAAGATGACGCCAACGTTGATGTGTCGGAACTCGCCTGGAAAGACACGGTTTGGGTGAAAAAGAAAGTACAAATTTTAGTAAAATTTGAACAACCTTCGTCAAATACTCATCCATTCTTATTTGGTTCATCCAATTTAATGCTGGCAGATATGGGCTGCCTTGGTATAATGATCGTTCAATAAAATAATGATATAAAAAGGAATCTAACATGAAAAAAATCTCAACATTCGCTTTAATTGCGCCCCTATTTTCAACAGCCACATTTGCTGCATCACCAGAATCAAAAGACGCGGCTAAAGATACAGCAAATGAGCCTACTATTTATCTCTCTGTGTTCGATAGAACTCAGGAGCCATCACCTGATTTAAATAAAAAAGAAACCTCTCGTTCCAATAAAACCGAGAAAGTATGCTGGGTAGCAACAGGTAATTTTGGTAAAAAAGCAACGGTAAGTGAAACCTTTAAAGCTCAAGCCCAAAGTGAATTCACCAGTTCGATTGAAAATGCAAAAGTAGTGTCATCACCAAATAAAAAACTCCATACCATCACTTATACCAGACCAACATTAGAAAATGGCAAATACATGATGAACTGCTGGACATTCGACAGAAGAGATCCAATCGGCAAATATGTGCTGACTGTCAAAATTGGTAAACACGAATTTGAAAAACAAGTTTTCTACGTGACTGAGTAAGAAAAACACTTAAAAAACGACCGCACTTATTTATATGTTTGCTGTTTTAAAACTAAAGCAAAAGACCGTCTGGAATTCAATTTTCAGACGGTCTTTCTTTTCTCTGCTTTACGGCTGATAATGAACTCATTCATCATTCAAGGAGCAAACCATGCACCAAGCACAACAAATCTTTGATTATGCGGCTAATCAATATGCGACACAGCCGGAATATCTTTGGGCAAAACATCCAGAATATGCAGTTTTGCGCCATGGTAATGTCAAAGGAAAATGGTATGCGCTTATTGGCAAAATCAGTAAAACTAAACTTGGTTTAAAAGAAGGAGGTGAGACTGATTTTATCAATCTCAAATGTCCACCCGATATGGTAAGCATCTTACAGCAATCACCTAATTTCTTACCCGCCTACCATATGAACAAAACCCATTGGCTAACGATTGTGTTAGATCATGGCGTAGAAACCGAAGAAATCTTTAAGTTGTTGGATTGGAGTTACGATTTAACAAAGTAGAAGAATTTAAAAACACCTAAAAATCTGACCGCACTTTTGCTTTTCTTTACTTTAGTCACGGCGAGTAAGATAATGAATAAAAACTATTATCAAAATACAGGTATTAGCCCTGATTCAATAAGGAGATAACCATGGCAATGAATAGACGTGATTTTTTAAGAATGAGCGCAGCAGTTACGGCAGCGGGTATGTCGCCTTCTCTCTTTGCAGCAACGAAAGAACAATTTACCATTTATAGCGCACCGGCGATGCCAAGTGTGACCATTGCAGTGGCGGCAGCGCAAGGTAAATTAGCCAAACAAGCAGATGTCGCATTAGAGATTTGGCGTTCGCCAGATCAATTGCGTGCAGGTGTGGCAAGTGGTCAATTTAAGGTCATGATGAGCCCAAGTAATGTGGGCGTGAATTTACGTAATCAAGGGCAACAAGTTGGCATGGTGAATATTCTCACCAATGGCATTACGCAGTTGATGTGTAAAGGTGGTGCTATTACTTCACCGCAAGAATTGGTGGGGAAAAAAATCCTTGTGCCATTTAAAAACGATATGCCAGACATCGTATTACAAGCTTTACTGAAAAAACTGAATATTGATATTAATAAAGTGGAAATCACCTATGCAGCCACACCAACTGAGGCGATTGGTTTGTTTTTACTTAAGGATTTCCATGCGGCTATCTTGCCAGAACCGATGGCGAGCGCCGTTGTGCAGAAAGCTAAAATTGTCGGTACAGAGATTGTGCGCGGCTTTGATTTAGTGAAAGAATGGGGACAGGCATTTAACACCAAACCACTTATTCCAATGGCGGGCATTATTGCTAACGAAGAATACTTCCACGCACACAAGGCGGAGTTTGATCTACTTCACCAAGATTTAAGTGATGCGTTAAACTGGGTTATGGCTAACCGTAAAAGTGCGGCTGAAATTGGCGCTAATTATCTTCCTGCTCCAGAAGCCGCTATTGAAATGGGCTTAGACGGTGCGCGCTTAACGGTGACCAAAGCCAGTGAACTGAAAAATGAAATCATGCAATTCTATGAAACCTTGATGGAGTTCAATCCCAAACTCTTAGGTGGTAAATTACCAGATGATAAATTCTTCTTGGCTTAATTTGAAACTGAATCACAACACATGATTAAAACTGACAAAATTCGTAAACCACAACCTGTCCTGTTGTACATCATCGACTATCTCTGGAGCGGTTTTACCGGCTTGAGTGTGGCAATGATGGTAGTTGCCTTGTGGGCTTGGGGCAGTGCGATATTTGGTGAATTTATGCTGCCTGCTCCCGCGGATGTTTTTCAAAAAGCCCTTGAGCTGCTTGACCATTTCCAACAAAACGAAATCGGCATTTCGTTATGGCGTTCCGTGGTAGGCATTACCATTGCATTAGTCGCAGGCTTAGCCGCAGGGCTGATTGCTGGCAGCTTTAAAACCGCTATGGCATTGCTCAAACCCGTCATTACGATTTTGTTAGCCATGCCGCCAATCATTTGGGTTGTGATGGCATTATTTTGGTTTGGCTTTGGCAATCCTAGCGTGCTATTTACCATTATCGTATTAGTCGCCCCGCTGACCTTTGCCAGTGCCGCCATGGGCATGGCAAGTGTCAACAAACAACATGAAGAATTGTTTGATGCGTACAAACTCGGATTGTGGAAAAAAATCCGCTATTTGTACGTTCCCCATCTCACAGGCTATGTGATTTCCAGTATTGGCGTCGCAGTTGCGATGGGCGTAAAAGTGGTAATTATGGCAGAGCTTTTGGGTGCAAATGAAGGTGTAGGTGCGAAAATTGCCGATGCCAGAGCCATGTTAGATACGTCAACGGTCATGGCTTATGTGCTGTTGGTGATTGTGTTTGTTTCACTCTTTGAATATTTGATTACCAAACCGTTGGAAATCCTGTTTATGCCGTGGAGAAGATAATGCTGAGTTTAAAGAATGTGCGTTTTGAAATTCTCCGCGATCCTATAGTGCGCGATTTCAGTATGGATTTACAACCGGGCGAAGTAAAAACTTTATTCGGCCCAAGCGGTTGTGGCAAAACGACAGTGCTGCGTTTGATTTCAGGTTTGGAAACGCCAAAATCGGGCGAAATCAAGAATACATTCCGTAAAACGGGCTTTCTGTTTCAAGAAAATCGTCTATTAGAAAATCTCACGGCTATGCAGAATATTGCCATTTTTATGGATAATCCTAATGAACATGAAATCATTGCGCTGGCAGAAAAGATCGGACTTTCTTCGGGTGATTTGAATAAATACCCGACCGAATTATCAGGTGGGATGGCAAAACGCGTGGCATTTTTACGTCTATTGCTATGTGGCTGTGATTTAGCCTTATTGGACGAACCTTTTGTCGGTTTGGATCGCGATTTACGTGATATTTTAGCCGCTATGTTAGTGGAAAAAATTGAGCAGCAAGGCATGGCTTGCATTTTAGTGACGCACGATCGTTTTGAAGCAGCTCGATTAAGCCGAGAGATTATGCAGCTTTCTCCAAAAGGGATGGATGTGCAAAATGTGATTACTTTGCCAACGCCATTATCCGAACGCAATTCAGCCTTTGAAGAAACCGTAGTCGCACGAGAATTTCAAGGAATCCATTATTATGAATAATTTCTTTACCCATCCGATGCGACCCTTTTTTGTTGGTGCAGCCATTCTTGCGATTGTGGGGGCTTTGAGCTTTTTCATCAGCCCCGATGATCTCATCCTACACCGCAAAATTTTCTTAGAATTTATGTTGCCCGCGGCGTACGGCGGTTTCCTGACAGCTTCCATGCTTGAGTGGACAAATTACAAAGGTAATTTAAAACCGATTGCGACGATTTTAGCCGTGCTCTTGCTTTCTGGATTGGTGTTATTGCCATTTTCCCCGCAAGCTGCCTCGTTTCTAGTGGCTGCTTATTGGCTCGCACTGTTACTCTTTTGTGCTTGGCTGTTTTGGTTGGATCGCAATACCGACAATTTTACTTTACTGATATTACTTGCCGCATTTACGGTTTGTCAGACTGCTTACGCTATGACTGATAGCCTGAAATTATTGCGGGCACAGGTGCATTTGAATATGGCGGCTATAATGTTTGTATCGATTCGGGTAAGCATTCTATTAGGCGCAGAGGCACTGAAAGAAAGCACCTTAAAAGATCCCGTATTTATCCCAAATGTCGTGTATAAAAATATCGCAATTACATTCTTGCTGATCCATACCGCAGCAGAGCTCTGGTTGCCTGCGCAAACAGCTGCTTTTACTGCCTTTGCCGTTGGCTTTATCTTGCTGGCTAAGTTACGCGAATTGCATCATCAGGAACTCCTACGTAAACATTACGTACGCACTTATTATTTCCTTCAACTGTTCGCCGCAATTGGTTATTTGTGGATGGGCATCAATAAATTAATTGATGAACCGACTGCCGATCCGTTACACATGGTGACACTTGGCGGGATTCTCGGCAGTATGATGATGATTTGGCTCACTGCAGGATTATGGCATAGTGGCTTTACGAAACTGGATTACCCAAAACTCTGTCGCCTTGCCGTGCTTTGTCTTTTCACGGCGGCGCTTTCCCGGGCTTGTTTAATGTATGTGGACGAGCTGTTTTTTATCACGATTCCGGCTATTTTAATTGCCATTGTGTTTGTGCTGTATCTTGCAACCTTTGTGCCGATATTCCGAAACAATGCCTTTACAGATGATCCGGAATAATGACCAATCCGCACATCCACGTGCGGATTTTTAATATTTTTTGACCGCACTTAATAGGCTTTTAATTGAGCCATGGCTTTACAATCTGCAGCTTGATGATCATCTTCGGTAATTAAACTTTGTAGAAAATGTTTAATTTCGGTCAGTTCGGCAATTTTTTCTTCAACTGAAACCAAATGTTTCGCCAACATGCTATCCACTTCGCAATGTTGAGATTGCTGTGTTTTCAACGCATTAAAATATTTAATTTCCGCCAAGCTGAAATCTAACGCTCGGCAGGTTTTTATAAATTTTAATTGCTTCAAACTGGCTTCATCATAATCTCGATAACCGTTTGCCAGACGTTTAGGCTCCGGCATTAACCCCATTTTTTCATAATAGCGAATGGTTTCTAAATGAATACCGCTTTGTTTACTGAGTTCATGAATCTTCATCTTGTTAAAATTAAGCCTTGACCTTGTAGTTGCTACGGACTTTATACTTTATCCAAAATTAATCAAAGACACAATGAGGAGCAGTATGTCCGAACATCATACCCATGAACACCATGACCATTCATCTCATGCGCATATTCCACAAGATAAAAAAATCTTAGCGCTCAGTTTTGCCATCATTACGAGCTTTATGGTTGTCGAATTTGTTGGTGGCTATTGGTTTAACAGTTTGGCGCTCATGGCTGATGCCGGACACATGGCAAATGATAGCTTATCGTTATTTTTAGCCTTGTTAGCGTTGTTTCTATCCGCTCAAAAACAACGATATATTGCCTTACTTAATAGCGGCTCATTAATTGTCGTGGCATTGATGATTTTATTTGAGGCGATTCAACGCTGGCAAAATCCCATCGAGATGATGGCATTACCGATGCTTGGCGTGGCATCTTTAGGATTATTGGTGAACCTTCTCGTGGCAAAGATCATGTTGAACAGCGATCATGATAATCTCAATATCAAAGCGGCGTATCTACATGTACTGACCGATTTATTCGGTTCCATTATTGCCATTCTTTCGGGTCTCAGTGCCTATTTTCTGGGATGGTTATGGGTTGATCCACTAGCAAGCATGATATTAAGCGTACTGGTATTAAAAAGTGGGATGAGTGCGTTCCGTTTGGCGCTTAAAAACATCTAAAAAATGAACCGCACTTTGTTTTGAGATTAACAAAGTGCGGTCAATTTTCCGCGATTATTTCAATTCGCCTCGTTCTACAATAATTCCGACATTATTTGCTTGAGCAACCGCTTTAGGTTTGCTTAATTTCAGGCGTAACCATGAAATCCCAAAACGTTGTTGTAATTGATCTGCTACTTCATAAGCCACGCGCTCAATCAATAAAAATGGCTTAGATTGCACATAATCTAAAATAAATTGGCTCACTTCGGCATAATTGAGGCAGTATTGCATATCATCCGTTTCGGCAGCTTTTTGACAATCCCACGCCATTTCCAAATCAAAAACGAGCTTTTGTTTGATTTGTTGCTCCCAGTCATACACGCCAATTTGGGCGAAGACGACTAATTCTTCAATAAAAATACGATCCATCTCTCATTCCTGTAAAAATATAGTGGGCTTATGCTATCAAGTTTGGTTAAAATAACGAACAAGTTTTTCAAAGACAATCAAGATTGTGGAGCACAAAATGAGCCTATTTGCCCTTTTTTATATGATTTTTGCTTATTTACTGGGTTCGATTTCCAGTGCAATTTTGATTTGTAAGGTTGCTGGTTTACCTGACCCACGAAAGAATGGTTCTCATAATCCAGGTGCAACCAATGTATTGCGTATTGGTGGACGTTGGGCGGCGCTCGCAGTATTAATTTGCGATATGTTAAAAGGGATGCTACCGGTTTGGGCGGGGTATTATTTAGGGCTCACGCAATTTGAATTAGGCATGGTGGCATTAGGAGCCTGTTTAGGACACATTTTCCCTATTTTCTTTCAATTTAAAGGTGGGAAAGGTGTCGCGACCGCATTCGGTGCGATTGCTCCCATTTCTTGGGGCGTAGCGGGTTCAACGTTAGGGACGTGGTTGTTAGTTTTCTTAATTAGTCGATATTCCTCGTTAAGTGCTGTGATCACGGCGCTTCTCGTGCCATTTTACGTTTGGTGGCTTAAACCTGAATTTACCTTCCCCGTTGCCTTAGTTTGCTGCTTGCTGATTTATCGCCACCACGACAATATTCAGCGCTTATGGCGAGGCCAAGAAGATAAAATGTGGGGAAAATCCAAAAAGAAATAAATAAAAAACCTGTCGATAATCGACAGGTTTTCTTTTATCAAAACGGCTTAGAAATCAACCGCACTTTTAAGCTTTTTCAATGCGTTGGCTTCAAGCTGACGAATACGTTCTGCAGACACATTATATTTTGCTGCAAGATCATGAAGAGTCGCTTTTTCATCATCTAACCAACGTGCTTTGATAATCTCTTGGCTACGTTCATCAAGATTTGCTAAGGCTGTACCTAATTTTTCTGTGGCTTGTTCTTCAAAGTTTTCACTTTCAAGTTCTGCCGCAAAGTTTGAGCTTTTATCTTCTAAATATAAAGAAGGTACATAAGCTTCGTCATCATCGTCTGTTGGCAAATCAAAGCCCACATCAGCCCCTGTCATACGAGATTCCATTTCGATGACATCTTCTTTTGATACGCCAAGCTCATTCGCCACCATATCCACTTCGTTTTCATTGAACCAACCTAAACGTTGTTTCGTTTTACGTAGGTTAAAGAACAATTTACGTTGCGCTTTCGTAGTCGCGACTTTCACAATACGCCAGTTGCGAAGGACATATTCGTGGATTTCTGCTTTGATCCAATGCACCGCAAAAGATACAAGGCGAACGCCCACTTCTGGATTAAAACGTTTTACCGCTTTCATTAATCCGATATTACCTTCTTGAATTAAATCTGCTTGTGGCAATCCATAACCAGAATAACCACGTGCAACATGAATAACAAAACGTAAGTGTGATAAAACTAATTTTTTCGCTGCTTCAATATCACCGTCATAATACAAACGTTCTGCTAAGCTTTTTTCTTCCTCTGCAGTTAGCATCGGATATTCGTTTGCTGCTCGAATATAACCTTCGATGCTACCTTGAGGTACTAACATCATTTGAGTTTCTTTATTCATTCTTCTCCTCACAGCATGCGGAGCAACGCCCCGACTCATTACTTATTTGTTATTGTATAACAACTATTGTCATTATACCTCAATTTGTTTTATTTGACAGTTTTTAACGATTGAAAGTTCAGATTAATCACTAAAAATTTTCAAATTATTTTAATGGTACAAGCGAATAAACGATATCCTCCGCCACCACTTTAAACAATAAGTCAATATTGGGATGTTTTCCAGGGTTTTGTGTCGCATCTTCAACGTGTTCGGCAAACCATTCAATGCCTTGTTGTGCAGAAGTGCGGTCTAATTTCCCGTTAAATTTTTCTGCTAACGCATTATAAAGACGGAGCGAGCCAAGCTTACCTGGCGCAGCCGGAATATGATGAATCACCGTTTCACCGTTTAACACGTCTAAACCTGTTAGATGAACAATGGTGGGTAAAGTCTCTAAAATGTCTTTAAAATTCATAATTGCTTTCCTCTATAAATTAACTAATGGCTTGCTCTGAATTCACTTCGCCATTTGCGCCCATAAAACGCACTTCTGGCTGTAAATACACACCAAATTTATCCGCTACGGTTTGACGGATATGATGTGCAAGCTTCACAACATCCTGACCTGTGGCATTACCTTTATTAATCAGCACTAACGCTTGTTGTTGATGAACGGCTGCGCCACCGATTTGAAAACCTTTTAAATGGCATTGATCGATTAACCAGCCCGCAGCAAGTTTCACTGAACCGTCTGCTTGTGGAAAGTGCGGTAGATTTTCGGCCTGTTTTTGAATATTTGCAAATTGCTCGGCACTCACCACTGGATTTTTGAAGAAACTGCCCGCATTACCAAATTCTTTTGGATCAGGCAATTTGCTGCGACGAATATGACACACTTCATCAAACACTTGTTTTGCCGTTACCGTTTGAGGATCAAAATTCACTAATGAGCCATATTTTAAAATTGGTTGCCAATTTTTGGCTAATTTCAATCCAACCGCCGTAATCACATAACCTTGCGCATAGCGGTGTTTAAAAATACTTTCGCGATAACCGAATTCACATTCACTTGCTTGTAAACGGAATTGTTCGCCTGAATTGAGATTCAACACATCCACGTAATCGCATACATCTTTAAACTCTACGCCATACGCACCGATATTTTGAATTGGTGCAGAGCCGGCGCAGCCTGGAATGAGTGCAAGATTTTCTAAACCATTAATTCCTTGTGAAAGCGACCATTCCACCAACTGATGCCAATTTTCGCCACCATTAACATGCAAATAATGGTAATCGCTATCTTCTGTATGTTGAATACCCAATAAACGGTTAACAATCACCATTCCTTGGAAATCTTCTAAAAACAGCATATTGCTGCCTTGACCTAAAAATAAGACAGGGAGATTTTCAGCTTGCGCTTTTTGCCAAGCTTGTTGGATTTGTTCAATCGATGTGGCTTCAATGATTTCACGTGCATTTGCCGGAATATTGAAGGTGTGAAACGGTTGTAAACTTTGCATTAACTTTCCTTAAAAAAACGTGTGAGGAAGCGTGATTTTTACTTGCGTACCACCTTGCTCCCTTTTTGAAATTGTAAGCTGAGCATTTAATTGGCGACTGCGTTCAGTCATGATATTTAAACCATAATGCCCTTCTGGCTCGTCTAACGTCGGAATCCCTACGCCATTATCTTGCACAAGAATTTCGTATTCCCCTTCTGCATTGATGTGTGCTTTTACCTCAATCAACGTACCTTTTGAGTGTTTAATCGCATTCAGCGTTGCTTCACGCACAATTTGCAGAACGTGCACTAATTCTTGTGGGTTTAAACTTTGTGATGGCAAACTGCAGTCCACCGTCATTTGCATTTTCGTTTGCGAACGTAAACTTTCGATAACTTGCTCCAAGGCAACCTGTAAATTCGCCTCTTGTACCGTTAAACGGAAAGTCGCCAATAATTCTCGCAATTGAGAATAACCATCTGATAAAGCTTGTTCAAATTCACCAATGATCGCAATGCTTTTCTCTTTTGATTCCTCGTCTTCTTTCTTCAAATTATGCTTTAACAGCGTTAATTGAATTTGTAAGAAAGACAGCACTTGCGCCAACGAGTCATGTAATTCCCGTGCAATAATGGACCGCTCTTCCATCAATAAGAGTTGCTCTTGTTGACGTTGCGTTTTGTGTGAATACAATGCTTTTGCCACCATTTGTCCTAAGTTTTTCATCATACGCGGATCAGGACAAGGCAAACCGGCTTGCCACGAGAGCACAGCCAAGTTTTCATTTTCAATAGAAAGTTCTTCGACTTGAAGTGATTGTTTAGGATCTTTTTGACCAAAAGAAATTTCCCAATGTTCTGAGCCGAAAATTTCTAACTCAATATAGCGTAAATGTTCGCTGACACGAATATGATTGAGCACTTGGCTGAGAATTTTATCATTAATCTTTGTGGGCGTAAGCAACTGCGAGCTTTGATAAAGCGTCGTTAAAGAGCGGTTAGTTTGGCGCAACTTTTGCGTTTTCTCATTAACGGCATCTTCTAAACGTGAATAAAGCCGCCCTAATTCCGAGGACATTTGCGTAAACACTTTCGCCAAAACACCAAGCTCATTACCACTTTCTGTATCAAGCTGGATATGTTTAAACTGTCCCATTTGCACTTGCATACTGGCTTTGGTCATGAGCTCTAAAGGCTTCACCACTTCGCGCTTCAGATACCAAATAACATAGGACACCATGGCCAAAATTAACAACATCGACACGCATAGCACTGAAACCGCACTAATCCATTTTTGTTCAGCAAAGCGTTGCAATTCCAACACGAAATCATCGACATCTTGTACATAACTTTTCAGTTCAGCATGATATTTTTCGATTTGATGCGCACGGGCGAAATCAGACATCACCGCCCAGCGTTGTAGAATTTTTTGATAGGATTCTCTCACCCCTGAAGGTGCAAAAAGCTGATTCTGCACAGAAAGCAAGGCCTCAGCATTGAGACTTCGTTGATAACGCACAAGATTCTGTTCAACCGTATCCGGCGAACGTTCCATTTCCGTTAATAGTCGATAACTTTGCATACGCAAAGAACCGGAGATATTAATGGCTTCCGCATCCGATTTATTACTGGCCATCACGAGCAAACTCAATGAGCTAATAATGCCCATGAAGATAATGACCACAAATAAATATTTAGCAATACGGGTAGAAACTGAACGTTTAGCGTACACGATAATTCTTCAACATTGGGGAAAGTGTCCATAGTTTAGCATAAAGTGCGGTTGAAATTGGCTGATTTTTCACAAATAAAAAACATCGGCTTTGACACCGATGTTTTCAAAAACTTGAATTTTTTTGACCGCACTTAGCTTAATTCTTTGCCTTTTAATTCTGGCACTAAGAAGACCGTCGCTACCATGTCGATCACATAAATCACTGCTAAGAAAGCAATCGCAATACTGAATGAGTACGCGGATACAATCGCGCCGACAACAACTGGTCCAAAACCACCTACGGCACGACCTAAGTTAAACAATACATTTTGTGCTGTTGCACGAGCTTCTGTTGGATAGGCTTCTGCCATTAACGCCCCATAACCGCCCATCATGCCGTTGACAAACATCCCTAAGAATGCGCCAGCCACCAACATCGCAGTTGGATCAGTTAATTGAGAGTAAGTGATGATGCTGATCACCGCACCAAGTTGGAATAATAAGAAACTTGGTTTACGTCCGATTTTATCGGCTAAGCGACCAAAAATCCAAATCCCTGCCATCATGCCGCATACGGTAACGGCAGTCCATAAACCCGATTTCGTTAAACTAAAGCCAAGTTGTTTAGATAAGAAGTTTGGCATCCAAATCATAATGCCGTAGTAACCGAAGTTTTGTACAGACGTTAAAACCACTATGCCAAGGCTCACTTTTGTGGTTGCGCTATCTTTCACTAGAAGTTTAAAAGATTCCAGCTTTGATATTTTTTGTGCTGAAAGTTCGGTCTGTTTTTGTGAGAAAATTTCAGGTTCATGTAAGCGAACTCGTAAATACCAAGCCACAAATGCCGGGAAGATACCGACAACGAACATACCGCGCCAGCCGATATGTGAAAGCAATACTGGGGTGAGTAACGCAGCCGCTAACACACCCACTTGCCAACCTAATGCCACATAAGACGCTGCTTTTGCACGGTGTTTTGCAGGCCAAGCTTCAATGGCTAATGCCATACCGATACCAAATTCACCGCCTAAACCGATACCCGCAATAGTGCGATAAATTAATAAATCCCAATAGCCTTGTGCGATTGCACATAAACCAGTGAATACAGCGAAGAGTACGATTGTCCAAGTTAGCACGCGTACTCGCCCGTAACGATCGCTTAATGCACCAAATACGATACCGCCCACCACAGCACCAATAAGTGTCCAGGTGACTAATGAGCCAGATTGTGCGGGAGTTAAATTAAGATCGGCCGAAATGGCACTAAGCATAAATCCAAGAATAAGAAGATCGAATCCATCCATCGCATAGCCGACAGCTGATCCAATCAAGGCTTTCCAGCCATATTGATTGACGTTTGTCATGATTGAGGTCCCTTTTGCTACTCACGGGTAGCGTTTAAAGTGAAATGATGAGGAAAGAAATTTTCCGATGCGTAGTTTAGAAAAATTGAAGGGATTTTGCAAGAATGAGAAAAGCAAAGTGCGGTTGATTTTATTCAAGTTTTTATTTTTTCAATAAAATTCGAATCAATAAAGCAATGGCTGCCGCATCATCCACTAAACCTAACGGACCAAGCACCGCTTCAGGCAAAATATCAATCGGACTGAACAGATAAATCAGAATGATGGCGATTTTAATTAACTTCGTTTTATTCATAGTCATTGGACGAAAAGAAAAAGATCAGGTAAATTCTACAACTTATCCGAATGGTGAATCATCACAAAACGTTCCCAAAGCTGCTCTTCGCTTTCTTGATGCTCAGGATCTGGCTTAATACAGTTTGTAATCGGGCAAACTTTTTGGCAAGTTGGCGTGTCATAATGACCAACACATTCCGTACAAAGGTCAGGATCGATCACATAGATCTCCTCGCCGATTGAAATTGCTTCATTCGGGCATTCGGGGAGGCACATATCGCAGTTTGTGCATTTGTTTGTGATCAGTAACGCCATACCATTCCTTTATATGAGAAAGCGGCGAATTATAGCCGACAAAAGCAAAATTGACAAAATTTAAACAGGATTTTTATGAAAAAACAGGTTTCTACTCTTTCCCTTATTGCCCTTGCTGCATTGAGCATTTGGCAATATTTCACTGAACACAAAAAAGACACAAAACCCGCCCCAACAACTACACAACAACAAAGCCAAAGTGCGGTCAAAAATACAAACGATTTTGGAAATTATGATGTCATCATGCGCGATGATGCCATTGGACAAAATAAAAATGCCCCTGTTGATTACTATATGTTGGTCTTATCTTGGTCGCCTGCATTCTGTGAAAAACAACGTGCGCAATATGGCAATAATTTACCTGATTCAGCACAATATCAATGTGATATAAAAAATCAATTTGGCTGGGTAGTGCATGGTTTATGGCCACAAAATGCGAATGCACGTTCTGTTACGGATCACCCACGTTTTTGTAAAGGTGATTTAGCACCGCTTCCAGTTGAAACCCTCAAACCTTATCTTTCAATCTCGCCAGGCGCAAAACTATTGCAAGGTGAATGGGAAAAACATGGTAGCTGTGCGTTTGATTCAGCGGAAGCTTATTTCAAACAAGAGAAAGCATTATTTGAATCTCTCTCCTTGCCAAACGAACAATTAAGCCGTAAAGCATTATTTCAATGGATGAAGCAGAATAATCCACAACTAAAAGGCGCTTATTTAGGCGCGAGCCATAATGAATTATTCATTTGCTATGATCGTCAATGGCAAGTAATCGATTGCCCTAAATAAGCATAATTCGCTTTTTTATTTGATCTACATCGTTACAACCTAGTAAGATCTAGGTATAATGTTCCAGTTTAATTTTAACTAACCCAAGAGGAAAGCTTATGTCAGTAATCAAAATGACCGACTTAGATTTAAAAGGTAAACGTGTATTTATTCGCGCGGACTTAAACGTACCGGTAAAAGATGGCAAAGTGACATCTGATGCGCGTATTCGTGCGACTATCCCAACGTTAAAACTGGCTTTAGAGAAAGGCGCAAAAGTGATGGTTACCTCTCACTTAGGTCGTCCAACTGAAGGTGAATTCAAACCTGAAGACTCTTTACAACCGGTGGTTGATTACTTAAAAGACGCAGGCTTCAACGTGCGTTTAGTGCAAGACTACTTAAACGGTGTGGATGTTAAAGAAGGTGAAATCGTTGTTTTAGAAAACGTACGTGTAAACAAAGGTGAGAAGAAAAACGATCCTGAATTAGGTAAAAAATATGCCGCACTTTGCGATGTCTTCGTGATGGATGCATTCGGTACAGCTCACCGCGCACAAGCATCAACTTATGGCGTAGCGGAATTTGCACCAGTTGCTTGTGCAGGTCCATTACTTGCAGCAGAATTAGATGCATTAGGTAAAGCATTAAAAGAGCCTGCTCGTCCGATGGTTGCGATCGTAGGCGGTTCTAAAGTTTCCACTAAATTAGAAGTATTAAACTCTCTTTCAAAAATTGCTGACCAAATTATCGTGGGTGGTGGTATTGCAAACACTTTCATCGCAGCAGCTGGTCACAATGTGGGTAAATCGTTATATGAAGCAGATTTAATCCCTGTAGCAAAAGAATTAGCAGCAAGCACTGATATTCCAGTTCCAGTTGATGTACGTGTTGGTACTGAATTCTCTGAAACTGCACCAGCAACAGAAAAATCAGTAACCGAAGTGAAAGATGATGAATCTATCTTCGATATCGGTGATAAATCTGCAGAACAATTAGCTGAAATCATCAAAAATGCAAAAACCGTTTTATGGAATGGTCCAGTTGGCGTATTTGAGTTCCCTAACTTCCGTAAAGGTACTGAAATCATTTCTCACGCGATTGCAAACAGCGATGCATTCTCTATCGCAGGGGGTGGTGATACTTTAGCAGCTATCGATTTATTCGGTATTGCAGATAAAATCTCTTACATCTCAACTGGTGGTGGTGCATTTTTAGAATTCGTTGAAGGTAAAGTATTACCAGCAGTAGAAATTCTTGAAAAACGTGCGAACGGTTAATTGAATGGCTTCTATCCCCTCTACTCTCATAGAGGGGATAAATATTGATTCTTCAAACGGAGGAATAAATCCTCCAAAACAAAAGGAAACACAACTATGGCTAAATTATTAGATATCGTAAAACCTGGCGTAGTAACAGGTGAAGATGTACAAAAAATCTTTGCTTATGCCAAAGCAAACAACTTCGCGATCCCTGCAGTAAACTGCGTGGGCTCTGACTCCGTAAATGCTGTATTGGAAACCGCTGCACGTGTGAAAGCACCGGTAATTATCCAATTCTCAAACGGTGGTGCATCGTTCTACGCAGGTAAAGGTATCAAACCAGCAAGTGGTGCACGTCCAGATGTTTTAGGTGCGATCGCGGGTGCGAAACACGTTCATACTTTAGCCAAAGAATACGGTGTGCCCGTTATTCTTCATACCGACCACGCAGCGAAAAAATTGCTTCCATGGATCGATGGCTTACTTGAAGCGGGTGAAAAACACTTTGCAGAAACGGGCCGTCCATTATTCTCTTCTCACATGCTTGACTTATCTGAAGAGCCAATGGAAGAAAACATGGCAATCTGCCGTGAATACCTTGCTCGTATGGACAAATTAGGTATGACCCTTGAAATCGAAATCGGTATTACCGGTGGTGAAGAAGATGGCGTAGATAACTCTGATGTAGATGAATCTCGTTTATATACCCAACCGTCTGATGTACTTTATGTTTACGACCAATTAAGCCCAGTAAGCCCTAACTTTACCGTTGCTGCAGCATTCGGTAACGTACACGGTGTTTACAAACCAGGTAACGTAAAATTAAAACCATCTATTTTAGGTGCATCACAAGAGTTCGTTGCAAAAGAACGCAATCTACCAGCAAAACCAATCAACTTCGTTTTCCACGGTGGTTCTGGTTCTAGTCGCGAAGAAATCCGCGAAGCAATTAGCTATGGTGCAATCAAAATGAATATCGATACTGATACTCAATGGGCTGCATGGAATGGTATCTTAAACTTCTATAAAGCAAATGAAGCTTATCTTCAAGGTCAATTAGGTAACCCTGAAGGTCCTGATGCACCAAACAAAAAATACTACGACCCACGTGTTTGGTTACGTAAAATGGAAGAATCAATGTCTAAACGCTTAGAGCAATCTTTCGAAGACTTAAACTGCGTTGATGTTTTATAATCCATAAAAATAGACTAAAATGAAACCGCACTTTGTTAGTGCGGTTTTTTAGTTTTACATAACCAGAATGTTGGTTCTTATCTATGCAAATAACGAAACAAAATTGGTTAGCCACCATAATAAACTTTGCGGTCACACTTTTCTTTCTTTCAATATTTATTGTCAAAGGAGGATATAATGCCGCGCCTGCTCTACTGATGTTAATCGGTTTAGGTTATAGCGTTTATGCTTTAATCAAGAAACCGCTTTTAAACTTATCGAAAGTTGATAAATGGTTAATTTACAGCTACCTTTTTTATTTTCTTACATTTGTACTTTCTCTCAGTATTAATGGGGGAAAAATGCGTGACCTCGACACGGCAAGTCGTGTTATTTTCTTAATTCCCGTTTTTCTCCTATTATTAAAACGCCCAATCAAAACCTGTGTTTTGAGTTACGCTATCCCGCTTGGTGGTGTTATTGCCGTCTGTATAGCACTTTATGATAAATTTATCTTAAACCTCAATCCGGATCAGAACCCTCGAATTATGCATATTCAAGGCGGTGACATTTCTATGTCATTAGGTATTTTTAGCCTAATTATTGCCCTCTATGCCCATCATAAAAAAGACGTAAAGTTAACCACTCTTAGTGTTATTGGTGGTTTATGTGGCATCGTAGGAAGTTTGCTTTCTACTGCTCGAGGTGGATGGGTGGCATTACCTGTCTTGCTTGTTGTTATCCTTTATATTTATCGCCAATCTCTTTCAAAACGTTTTTTCCTGACTTTCTTTGGGATTATTGTGATTGCAAGCATTGGCATTAGTCAAATGCCCAATAACCGCATTATGGAACGAATCGACGTTGCCCAAAAAGATATCCAACTTTACTTAGATAACCATGATGGAAATACTTCTCTTGGGGCTCGATTTGAAATGTGGAAGAGCGCACTTGAAATGGCAAAAGAAAAGCCTTTATTTGGTTGGGGCATTCAAGGCGCAACAGAAAAACGTAAACTAGATACAAAAGAAAAGATTGCTACAGGTAACATTGGACAATTTACCCATGCCCATAACCAATATTTAGATGACCTATCAAAACGAGGAATTATTGGGTTGCTTGCCTTACTTGCTGTTTTATTTATTCCTCTACGTGCCTTTATGAAAAAGCTAAACACCACGAACGATGAAGTTAAGCTGATAGCCACTTTAGGTGTTGCCCATATTTTATCTGTGATGATTTATGGATTAAGCCAAGGTTTCTTGGTACATAATTCAGGTACTATTTTTTACTTTTTCTTAACGATTGTGTTTTATGCTGCAATACGAACTCATCAGAAGGCGGAATAATGAAAATTTTAGTCATTCGTAACGATAAACTGGGCGACTTCGTTCAAGCATTCCCTGCTTTTGCGATGTTGAAAGCCTCAAATCCTGCGCTAAAACTGACCGCACTTGTGCCAGCTTATACCGCACCTCTTGCTCAAATCTGCCCCTATTTAGATGATGTCATTATTGACAGTGTTAAGAACGATAAAGCCGATTTCAATCGTCTTATTAAAGAAATCAAAGAGCAGCAATTTGATGGCATGATTAGCTTCTTTTCCAATACCCACAACGGTAAATTAGCCTGGAATAGTGGGATTCCTTATCGTCTTGCGCCCGCAACAAAATGGGTGCAAATCCTTTATAACCATCGTTTAACACAACGCCGTTCACGTTCAGAAAAATCTGAAGCAGAATACAATCAAGATCTGGCTCGGGCGTTCTTAAAGAAACACAACATGCCGATTGTGGAACCCAAACCACCTTACCTTTCATTGCCTGAAAGTGCGGTTAAAAATCAACGTGTTTTTCTTCAAGAACAATTGGGCTTATCGGCAGACAAAAAATGGGTATTTGTGCATAGCGGAACCGGTGGTTCAGCAACAAGTCTCTCATTGTCGCAATATGCTCAATTGATACAAGGTTTGTTAAGTGAATTTGATTGCCAGATTATCTTAACGGCAGGACCTGGTGAAAGTGAAAAAGCCCATGAGTTAGCGGCAAAAATTGACAGCCCAAATGTGGTTGTTTACGATAAGAATAAAGGATTGATTGATTTTGCACACTCTCTGGCTTGTGCAGATTTATTCATTGCGGGGTCCACTGGACCATTGCATTTAAGCAGTGCATTCAATGTACCAACGATCGGATTCTATCCAAATAGTCGCTCATCTCAGCCTCGTCGTTGGAAACCGATTAACGATGCAGATAAACATCTTGCTTTCTGCCCGCCAAAAGGGAAAGACGAAATGAACTTAGGCTTAATTTCTATTGATGATGCCTTAGTGGAGATTATCCCCTTCGTACGGAAAATGTGGCAAACGGGCAATTGAGTTTAAGCACAGCTGTACAATCCAACCTATTGCGGCGGCAAAAACAACGGTACCTATGCCGACTGTGCCGCCGAGAATATAACCCAACACACAAACCGACACTTCAAGGCTTGTTCTTACAATCCCTACTTTTAAATGAAAGCGTTGACAAAGTCCTACCATTAACCCATCTCGAGGCCCCGCCCCCTGATGACAGGTTAAATACAATGCTGTTCCTAACCCATAAAGCAAAAGCCCAATGCCACCGAATAAAATTTGGCTAAAAAGTGCGGTTGGTTCAGGCATCATTTTCACAGTTAAACCAAGAAAAAAAGCAATCACGATAATATTCAAAATCGTACCAAGCCCAAATCTTAACTTAAGGGGAATCCAAGCTAACATCACCAAACAGCTAATCCAAAATGATGCCCAACCAATACTAACATCAGCTTGTAATGCCACACCTTGAGAAAGTACGGTCCAAGGTGAGGAACCCAAATTAGCGAGCACAATTAAGCCATCTCCAATGCCCAGTATTGCCAATGCAAATAATAGCATCGACATCGTTTTACCTTCGACTGACCATAGCGATTTTGCGGCCCAACTGGTGTGAGGAATCACCCGTGCTTTTTTCATATTATTCCCATTTATATTTAACGCTTACATCATAATGGGAAACCCCATAAAACCAAAACATTTTAACGTCATATGATATAACCGAATTGACTGATAAATATCATAAATGTGATGTAGATCACATTGTCAAAATTGTCATCATCCAGTCACTGACTTAAAATAGGCTACCCTTTTAAATTAGGACATGATTATGCTTGCATCTCTTCAAGATATTTTGGATACCGTAAAATCCAATACACTCACCTATCAACAAAAACTCATGTGTTTAGGCAATATCGCCGAGCGATTATTTGATCCTCGTGAATTATTAGGCTACACGGATGAAGAATGGCAATTCCTTCAAAATCAAATGATCTGTGATTTAAACGAAGGCTATGCGATTTATCGCCCCCGCTATATTTTGCCGGATTACAATGTGTATATTGAAAAAGGCTGTGAATTCCTTGAATTGCCAGCCCCTAAGAATCTTGATGAAGCATTAGATGGCTTATTGATTTTATATTCCCACGTACCATCAATTACCACATTCCCAGTTTACATTGGTCGTTTAGACGTGCTACTTGACCCGTTTATTACCGATGAAGAACAAGACTACATCAAAATTAAATGTTTCTTAAATCATGTGGATAAAACTGTGCCGGATTCATTCTGTCATGCCAATATTGGACCTTATGACACCAAAGCAGGACGTTTGATTTTAAAAGCGGTGATTGAATTGGAAGCGCCAACACCCAATATGACCATTCGTTACGATAAGAGCAAAACAAGTCGTGAATTTGCAGAATTAGCGGCAAAAGCGTGCTTATTGGTTTCTAAACCCTCTTTTGCCAATGATGCTTACTACATTTCTGACTTAGGCAAACAATATGGCATTGCAAGCTGCTATAACGCATTACCTGAATGTGGCGGGGCTTATACTCTCACTCGTTTGCGCTTAGGGACTATCGCGCGCGCCTGTAAAACCGTGGATGAAATGATCAATGAGCTCTTACCTCGTGTAGCAAAATGTGCACTTTCCACTATGGATAAACGCCATAAATTTGTAGTGGAAGAAAGCAACTTCTTCAATACCTCATTCCTCGAAAAAGAAGGTTTTATCAAACGCACTAATTTTACGGGGATGTTTGCCATTGTAGGACTTGCAGATGCAGCGAATCACTTGCTACAACAAGAAGGCTTAAACGAAACCTTTGGTAAAAGCCAACGCGGTGATGAAATTGCGACCATGATTATGGATAAATTGAAAGAAGTCACAGATAACCATGAAGGCTTGTATGCGGAACGCACGGGCAATCGTTATTTATTACATGCGCAAGTAGGCGCAAGCAATCATGAAGAAGATAAACGTAATGCGCCTGCGCATCGTATTCGTGTGGGTGAAGAACCAACGTTATTGGCTCATTTAAAACAATCTGCGCCATTCCATAAATACTTCCCATCAGGTACGGGAGATTTGTTTGCCTTTGACCAAACCTATGTGGATCATTTAGATGCCGTCGTTGATATTATCGATGGTTCATTTGCGCAAGGTTACCGTTATATCACCACTTATCTTAAAAACACCGATTTGATTCGGGTAACGGGTTATTTGGTGAAGAAAAGCGAAGTGGAAAAATACCGTAAAGGTGAAGTAGCATTACGTGATACCACTTGGTATGGTTCAGGTACCGATGATTGTGCACAAGTCTTTGACCGCCAATTACGCGATGAACAAGATGTAAGTGCAAGCTAGAAAAAAAGTGCGGTCGAAAAATTCTTTGTTTTTTGACCGCACTTATTCTTTTTCTGCCTTTTCTAAAATTGCTTTGTGTTCTCTAATCAATGCCATAAACGGCTGCCCAAAGCGTTCTAATTTGATCGCCCCGACTCCATTAATTTGTAGCATTTCAATATTACTTGTTGGCATATACTGTGCCATTTCCTGCAATGTTGCATCATTAAAGACAATATAAGGTGGAATATTTTCCTTATCCGCTAGCTGCTTCCGTAAGAAACGCAAACGCGCAAACAAATCTTTATCATAATTTGCCACTGTATTTTTATGAGACGTATGCACAATTTTATTAATGGATGAAATACGTGGCATCGCTAATTCAAGCGGCACTTCGCCTTTTAAAACAGGGCGTGCACTTTCTGTGAGCTGAAGCGTTGCACTATTAAACTCACCGATTACTTGTTGAATAAAACCAAGGTGGATAAGTTGGCGAATGACCGATTGCCAATGTTCTTTGCTTTTATCTTTACCAATGCCATAAACACTTAACTTATCATGTTGGCGTTCTACAATTTTTTGATTATGCATCCCTCGCAATACCGCAATCACATATTGCACGCCGAAACACTGCCCCACACGATAAATCGTCGACATCACTTTTTGCGCATCAATTAAGCCATCATATTTCTTTGGCGGGTCTAGACAAATATCGCAGTTTTGGCAAGGCGTTTGACGATATTCACCAAAATAATTGAGTAATACCAAACGGCGACAAGTTTGACTTTCGGCAAATTCACCAATGGCTTCCAATTTATGTTGCTCAATTTGACGTTGTGGCGTCTCTGGTTTTTCAAGCAGAATCTTCTGTAACCAAGCATAATCAGCCGGTTCGTAGAAAAGTACTGCTTCTGCAGGTAAATCATCTCGCCCCGCGCGACCAGTTTCTTGATAATATGATTCAATGCTTCTCGGCAAATCAAAATGGGCAACAAAACGCACATTGGATTTATTAATGCCCATTCCAAACGCAATCGTCGCAACCACAACTTGAACATTATCTCGTTGAAAATCTTGCTGGACGCGTTCACGCAGTGCAGTTTCCATTCCCGCATGATATGCCGCAGCTGAAACACCTTTATTTCGCAAAGTTTCAGCTATACGTTCTACTTTCGAACGACTATTACAATACACAATGCCACTTTTGCCTTTCTGAGCTAAGACAAAATGCGTAAGCTGCTCCATTGGCTTAAACTTTTCTTCCAACGTATAACGAATATTCGGACGGTCAAAACTGCCAATGTATTTGTGAGGATGGTCTAATTTAAGATGAGTGAGAATATCCTGTCTTGTCGCATAATCAGCCGTAGCCGTTAATGCCATAATCGGCGCATTTGGAAAAGCCGCTTTTAAGCCGCCAAGTTGGGTATATTCAGGACGGAAATCATGCCCCCATTGTGAAATACAATGGGCTTCATCAATGGCGATAAAGGAAATTTGAGCATAAGAAATCAGCTGAAAAAAGCTGTTTGTCATCACTTTTTCAGGTGATACATACAATAATTTTAATTGACCTGAAATCAGCTTATTTTCAACTTGTTGCTGTTGTTCGGGTGTCTGACTAGAATTCAGAAAATCGGCTTCAATACCGTTTGCTTGGAGTTGATCTACCTGATCTTTCATTAAAGAAATCAAAGGCGAAATCACTAATGTGAGACCAGGAAAACAAAGTGCTGGAATTTGATAACACAAGGATTTGCCATTTCCTGTAGCCATCACCACTAAGGCATCTTGACCGCTTAATGCAGCATGAATCACTTCTTCCTGCCCTTTGCGGAAAGATTGGTAACCAAAAACAGACTGCAATATATTAAGTGCGGTCATTTTTAAGTCTGTTTTTTGCGGGGCATGTTCCGCGAGTTCGGTCATTAGAATGTTACCGTTTCTCCGTGAGCCGCAACCGCCTCGGTTAAAGAATCCCAAAAGCATTTACCATCATTTGCCACCCAATCATTATTTTTATAAGCAAAATGGAATCCACCCAAACGGCTCGCAAGCCAAAGCTCAAGAAGTGGTTCTTGTTTATTGATAACGATTTGTGAACGGTCATCAAATGTGATCGTGAATACCGAACCTTGTGTTTCGCAATCCACATCACAATCTTGATTCTCTAACGCTTCTTCAATTTTTTGCCAAACCTGTTCAATATTTTGGTGAAATTCTGCAACATTCATAAAATTTTCCGATTAAATCTGATAGAATGCCGTGAATTATAAAGCCTTTCGCCTCATTGGCAAAGGCAGATTTTACTTATTAGAGAGATTGAAAAATGAAAAAATTACTTTCTATTTTATTACTCAGTGCATTCTGTACTTTAGCGACAGGTTGCGGTGTAAAAGGGCCATTATATTTCCCTGAAAAAGAACAACCGCAAAACACACAAAAAACACAATAAAAACTGACCGCACTCAAAGGATTCGTCATGGATTTTTTCCAATATAAAAACGAGCAACTTTATGTTGAAGATTTGCCCGTCAAACAACTCGCTGAAGAATTCGGCACACCACTTTATATTTATTCTCGTGCCACACTTGAACGCCATTGGCATGCCTTTGATTCCGCTTTAGGAAAGCATCCACACTTAATTTGTTATGCCGTTAAAGCCAATTCTAATATTGGAATATTGAATGTCATGGCAAAATTAGGCTCTGGTTTTGATATCGTTTCGCAAGGCGAATTAGAACGCGTCTTAGCAGCGGGCGGAGAAGCATCAAAAGTTGTCTTTTCTGGTGTAGCAAAATCTCGTGCCGAAATTATGCGAGCGTTAGAAGTAGGCATTCGTTGTTTTAATGTGGAATCTATTGCGGAACTATATCGCATCAATCAGATTGCGGGTGAAATGGGCAAAGTTGCGCCTATTTCTTTACGTGTAAACCCCGATGTTGATGCACATACCCACCCTTACATTTCCACTGGATTGAAAGAAAATAAATTTGGTGTGAGCGTAGATGAAGCACGTGAGGTATATAAATTAGCTGCTACCTTACCTCATGTGAAAATTACGGGTATGGATTGCCATATTGGCTCTCAGCTGACTGAATTACAGCCCTTCTTAGATGCAACTGATCGCCTCATTCGTTTAATGGAACAATTAAAAGAAGATGGCATCAAATTAAAACACTTAGATCTCGGTGGTGGTTTGGGCGTAACTTATACTAATGAAACGCCACCTCACCCAAGTGACTATGCGACTGCGCTACTGAATAAATTAAAAAATTATGAAGATCTCGAAATTATTTTAGAACCAGGTCGAGCAATCGCGGCGAATGCAGGGATTTTAGTGGCTAAAGTTCAATACTTAAAAAGTAATGAAAGCCGAAACTTTGCGATTACTGATACAGGCATGAACGATATGATTCGTCCAGCACTCTATGAAGCTTATATGAATATAATTGAAATTGACCGCACTTTAGGGCGTGAAAAAGCCATTTATGATGTTGTTGGCCCGGTATGCGAAACCTCTGATTTCTTAGGTAAACAGCGTGAGCTCGCTATTGCTGAAGGAGATTATATTGCTCAACGGTCTGCTGGTGCTTATGGTGCAAGTATGTCCTCAAACTACAATTCTCGTCCACGTACGGCTGAAGTGTTAGTGGATGGAAACAAAGCTCATTTAATTCGTCGTAGAGAAAATCTCAGCGAGTTATGGGCTCTAGAAAGTATCGCAGAATAAAAATAGATAAAAAGAAAAAACGGTCGAGGATTATATCTTGACCGTTTTTTGTATAACTAAATAATTCGAGAGAATTGTTGTCGTTTTGCTGCCGCTCTTGAATAGGTATCAAAGCATAAGCAAATATTACGAATTAATAATCGACCTTTAGGCGAAACTTGTAAGCCTGTTTCCGTTTCAGAAATTAATCCATCTTCAAGTAATGGTTGTAATAACTGTAAATCTTCAGCAAAGTGCTTTCTGAAATCAATATTATATTGTTTTTCAATTGGTGCAAAATCAAGCTTAAAGTTACAAATCAACTGCTTAATCACATCACGGCGTAGGCAATCCTCTTCTGTCATCGCTAAACCTTTATGTAATGCGATTCCTGAATTTTCCACATCATGATAATAATGTTTTAATTCTTTTTGGTTTTGAGCGTATGTATCACCCAATAAACTAATCGCTGACACACCTAAACCAAGCAAATCACATTCTTCTTGTGTGGTATAGCCTTGGAAATTTCGATGTAGAACACCTTTCTCTTGGGCAATCGCTAATTCATCATCAGGTTTAGCAAAATGATCCATACCGATAAACTTATAGCCTGCATTGCCCAAAGTTTCGATAGTTTTCTGTAAGATTTCTAACTTAGTTTCCGGTGGCGGTAATTGATCTTCTTTAATTTTTGCTTGTCCCGCAAATCGACTTGGCAAATGGGCATAGTTAAAGATACTCAAACGATCTGGATTTAATTCAATCACTTTATGTAATGTAAACATAAAGCTTTCCACATTTTGAAGTGGCAATCCATAAATTAAATCAAGGTTAGTCGATTGGAAACCTAACTCACGAGCACGAACAAGTAACGCATTCACAAACTCTTCATCTTGTTCACGATTTACCGCTTTTTGAACCGCTTTATTGAAATCTTGTACACCCATGCTAATTCGGTTAAAACCAATATTGCGTAAATGATCAAGCATGTCTAGCTCAATTTCGCGTGGGTCCATTTCAATACTAACTTCTGCATTATCCGCAATCGTAAAATGATCTTTAAGCATCTTCATCAAACGAGCTGATTGCTCTTCTGTCAAATAAGTCGGTGTACCGCCGCCCCAATGCACTTGAGTCGCAACACGATTTTTGAATAATTCTGAACGCGCTTTGATTTCTTTTTCAAGATAATCAAGATAAATATCCGCCTTATGTTGATGACGAGTAATTACCTTATTACAGCCACAAAAGTAACAAAGTTTGTGACAAAACGGAATGTGTACGTAAAGGGAAAGTGGTCTTTCCGGATAACGATTAGCCGCTGCAATAAAATCTTCGTTTGTGTAACTTTCATTAAATTCTAATGCAGTTGGATAAGATGTATAACGAGGTCCTGATTGGTTATATTTTTGAATTAACGCAAGATCCCAAATAATTTCAGACATTAAGCTTCCCCAAATTTATCTACGTCATTTAAAAACTGACGTAACTCCAACATAATTTCTTCTTCAAATTTTGCTTCTGCACTTTCTCGCTCAAGATCGAGTTTCATTCTTTCTTTTTTTAATAAGGCTTTTCTAGCTTCATGCGTAGGCATTTCTTTCACAATGTTATAAAGTGCATACATCGCTTGATATGGTTGCAAAGATTGTCCCAAAGGGAGTAAAAGCATTGATAAACGAATCACTCCTTCTGAATGGTTGCAATCTCCATTTTGCATCGCTTTAGCGATAATTACCATACTCTCTTTTAGGCGTTTTGTACGTGCTATCTTAGCCTGTTTAATGAGAGTGCTTTGATGGCGTAACTTCCTAAGTAATTTGAAAGCATAAAATGATACGCCAGCAATAATTCCCAAAGCAATAATACTTAAAATAATCGGCCACATGACAATTATCTGAATTGGTTGATATCAATCTTCTCGAAGGTTCGATAGAGATCATCCTCTGTCTCCTCTTCATCTTGAATACCTAATTCTTCCATTAACTGAGCAATACGATCTAAGCATTCATCCACAAATTGTTGATCAGCTTTACTAATCGTTTTGCCTTCATCTAAAGCATCCAACAATTCATTTAGAATTTCATTATTTTCTAAACGTTCTAACTCCACTTCAGGCGCAAGTTTTTTCGGTTCTTTGACGGCTGGAATTGTCATCCCTTTCTCAGGCTTATTCACAAATTCAACAATCAGTGGAACCTTTTTACGGCTACCAATACGCGGATCTTTTTGTTCAACGACTTGATTATGTTTATTTTGTTCAGCGTTACTATGACGAGAACCGGATGCTAAACCTTTATGTTTACGTTTTTTCTTATCTTCTCTTGCTTTAGCGTCTAATTCATAACGTGTTAATTTCTTACCTGATAGCTTCGGTGCTTCAGGTTTCTTATCCGATTTACGAATTGGCATAATATCGCTAATTTTACGACTTTTCTTTTTACGAGCCATTTTTGTTATTTATCCTATAAAAAATTTTGGTGATTGTACCATTCCACCTATATTTTCTCATTAAAAGATTTAAACATCTTTAATAAAACTATTCTGATTTTGACCGCACTTTTAATTTATTAAAATCAAATATAATAAAACTCCATAAACAAAAACCCCAAGCCATTCAG